>Ga0075114_10000014_pt1 | contig 132679 bp, 119 predicted proteins | sample AntAceMetag02UKM_FD_69784 | JGI IMG/M metagenome (GOLD analysis project Ga0075114, IMG submission 69784) | Saline lake microbial communities from Ace Lake, Antarctica - Antarctic Ace Lake Metagenome 02UKM | ecosystem: Environmental > Aquatic > Non-marine Saline and Alkaline > Saline | place... | reverse complement strand
GCCGCGACCCTCGCGGCCCGCCGCGCCAATCCCGGCGCGCGCACATTCACAATGGAGGAGCTTATTGCCAATCATCTACCTGACGTATCCGATTATCCGTGTTACTCGTGGATGGGGCCGCAAACTGCCCCCGTAAAAAAGGCGACACCTCTTGACTAACTCACCGACCACCTTGAGCCAAAGTGAGCAGGTGATTCTTGTAGAGAGGACTATTTATGCAGTATAGAACATAATGAGCACTCGCTAAAGCGGGATCGATACGCACTATGGCAACGTGCTGATTGACTCTTGCTGGCAGCACATCGTCAGGAACCATACAACATCGGGCGACAGAAGCTCCCGTGATATTAAGCAAAACGTCATTGGGTTGGACCTCGACATTCGCCAATTTCTCAGCCTGCATTTCGTCTATGAGTGCAAGGTCTTTATGTCTGAACTCGAAGTCGTAGACATTGAGGCTACGAATCAGAGGAATGCCACTGTCCTTATAAGACTTCTTTCCTCCTCGCGGAGTCGCGCCGCTTCCAATCTTGGTTGTAATTGCTCTAAGCTCTACCATAGGTCGGGCTCTGGTTCTACTCATTCGCTATAACCTGGGGCAACTTCACTGTATTCTCACTAGCCCGTTCTTTCAGCCCGTGTGCCTCGACATCAAGCACTGGCGCGCCGGGCTGAAGCCCGACGCTAAAAGAGCGAAGCCCTGACGGGCTACCATTCTGGTACTACAACGCGACCTTACACAGAAGCGTTGTCTTCATACGCTCAAAGCGGATCGTCAGATCCGCGATGGCCCTAAACTGGCCTGGTCAAGCATCGGATCTGGCGATCCAACGCAAGCAGCAAGGAAACTAACGTTGTAGCGCTAGCCCCCGAAGGCCTGTCCTGAGACTGCCGAAGCCGAAGGAGGGCTTCGTTCCTTCAGCCCGGAGTCTTCAACGCCGGGCATCAGGGCATCTCTCATCACAAATCGCGCAACGCCGCGTTGATCTCATCCAGGTCAAACGCCTCCGGGTCGAACTCCCCGCCGATCCATTCCACGTACATCTCGTGCTCGGAATGGTCGGGGTTCTGGATGGCTTCCAAGAAGGTGTCGTACCCCCACACACTCCCCACGTCCTCCGGCGGGCAGGCACGCTTGCCCTTGACGCACACCGGGTATTGCTGGCCCGGCTCCGGCGACAGGACCTTTTCCACCAACAGGACGTGCTCCCAACTATCGCCGAAGTCATACTCGTAGACGAACTTGAATCCCTCATCGGCAATCTGGTTCAGCCGCACCTCGCTCTCATCGCACATATCCATGAAGTCACCGTAGTCCGAGTGGGGTACGCCGTAATAGGTCCGCCCGACGATGAATTGGTGGAGGTGATAGTCCCACCATCCCATCACCGCCTGGAGAATGTGGTGCAGTTCCCCCAGGGTGACATTGCAGGGAACCTGGATACGTCGCCAGATGGGCGGCTTGCTGCCCTTCAAGGTGACTTTGATCTGGTAAATCGGGACTTTGGTTGCCATTTGTTTTCTCCTCCGTGAGCAATCTAGTCATAGAAAGTCCGCCAGCCGTTCCTGGGTGGAAGTCAAATCCAACAACTGCGCCACATTCTCCGCGATGCGCTCTTCCAACCCGTGCGCCTCGGTGTTGAGCACCTCCAACTCCTCGTGCAGTTCCGTCAGCCGCTCGGCAAAGTCGAAATCCTCCTCCTCCCGCACGGCCACACCCACGTAGCGTCCCGGGTTGAGGCTCCAGCCCTGGGCCTCAATCTCCCCCCGCGTGGCCACCTTGCAGAGCCCCGGCACATTCTGGTAGATGCCGCCGGGGAAGTGCTCCCGCAACAGGTCGGCGCTGCCCTGCGTCGTCTCCGGCTGCCGGCCCCGGTAGAGCCGCACGATGTTGGCCAGGAACTCGATCTGCGCTGGGGTGAACTCGCGGTGGGCACGGTCTACCTGGGTATAGATGCGCCTGGCATCAATAAAGAGCACCCTGTCGCGCCTGCCTGCCTCAAGCTCAACCTCAACCTTAGCCTTAGCCTTAGCCTTAGCCTTAGCCTTATCCTTATCCTTATCCTTATCCTTATCCTTATCCTTATCCTTATCCTTATCCAGAAACCAGAGCGTGCAGGGTAGCGTCACGGTGTAGAAGAAGTTCGACCCCACCGCGACCATCACGTCCACCGCGCCGGTCTGAATCAACTGCCTGCGGATCTCAAGTTCCGATCCGCGGGCATCGGCGGCGGAGTTCGCCATCACAAAACCCGCCCGGCCCGTCTCGTTCAGCGCACTGTAGAAGATCTGGATCCACAGGTAGTTGGCGTTGTCCACGCGGGGCAGGACGAAGGTGAAGCGGGGATCGTCCTTGAGGCGGTCCTTGTCCACCCGGTTGACGTTGAAGGGCAGGTTGGCCATCACGAAGTCAAACTTGCCCAGGCTGCGGTGGATGTCCTCGTAGTAGGTGTTGCCCTGGCGGACATCGCCGGCGAGGCCGTGAACCGCCAGGTTCATCTTGCACAGGCGCACCGTCTCGGCAACCCGCTCCTGGCCATAGAGACTGATCTCGTCGGAAGGGTTCTGCTGGTGCCGCTGGACGAAGCGGGCGCTCTGCACGAACATGCCGCCCGACCCACTGGCCGTATCGAGGATACGCCCGTGGTAGGGCTCGATGATCTCGACGATGAGGCGGACGATAGAGGTGGGGGTGAAGAACTCGCCGCCCCGCCGCCCTTCACTCATCGCGAACTTGCCCAGGAAGTACTCGTAGATCTTGCCAAAGACGTCGCCCTCCAGATCCATCTGGATGGGGTTGAAGGTCTTGAGCAGGGAGACCAGGGTAACATTACCCAGGCGGTTGTAGGTCTTGGGGAGCACATCCTTGAGGTCCGGGTTCTCCGCCTCGATACCCTTCATCGCCTCGTTGAGGCGAGAGCCGATGTTCTCCCCCTCCGGGAGTTCGACCAACCGCTGGAAGCGGGCCTCGTCGGGCAGGTAGAGGACACCCCGGGCGCGGTAGTCATCCTTGGTGACGGGGCGCTGGCGGTGCCCTCCGGCACGCGCGGCCCGTTCCGCCTCGATCTCCCGCCCGGCGTGAGCGAACTTGTGGTCAGCGTAGCGCAGGAAGATCAGGCCCAGCACAGGGACGGAATACTCGGACGGTTTGAGTCGCGAGTTGGCGCGCATCTCGTCGGCGGCGTCCCAGAGACGTTTTTCGATCTCGGTGTTGTTGGCTGGCACAGAATGTCCCTACCCGGGCGCTCACCCACCTGGGTCATAGCCCCGGCTCCTGGAAAGCGCGAGGCTTTTTCACTGGTGATTGTAGCACAGGAAGCCGTATAAGACAAAAGACAGAGGGGCGACCGTCACACATTGGGGACAAGCCTCTGAAAAATGGTGGGTGTTGGTGTATGGGTCGGCGTGGACGTGGGGGCGGGGGTGTCGGTCGGCGTCGGTGTCGGCGTATGGGTGGGCGTGAATGTATATTCCTGGACGTGGCTACTGAGCAGTCGTCGTCACCCTGAAGGTAGCAGAAATGTTGCGTGGGAAAATCGGTAAATGAGCGGGGAAGCCCCCCCCCTATACACACAAAAATGCCCCGGACTGGATTCGAACCAGCACGCCTAAAAAGGCACAGGCCCTCAACCTGCTGCGTATGCCTATTCCGCCACCGGGGCTTGTTAACTATTATACTCTCCTCGCTTCACTTGTCAACCCGGACTAAGCAGGGTACAATCCCCGCCATGGACAAGCCCTTCCGCCTGCCATTGTTTCCTCTCCATACCGTGCTCTTCCCTGGCCAGCCCCTGCCTCTGCGCGTCTTTGAGCCTCGCTACCGACGCCTGGTCGAACGCTGCCTGGAACAGAACACGGGCTTCGGCGTAGTGCTTATCCATGAGGGACGAGAGGTGTACGGGCCAGCGATCCCCTGCACGGTCGGCACCATAGCCAGGATCGTCCGCCACCAACAGGTTGAGAACGGGCAGATGCAACTCGCGGCAGTGGGTCAACATCGTTTCCGCATCTTCGATCTGGTGGACATCGAGCCCTATCTGGAAGCCATGGCCGTTTTGTGGCCCTGGGCACCGGAGCCCACGCCCAGTCACAGGCTAATAGATACGGTCGGAGCACGGCTGCGCCGCTATGTCGCTGCCCTGGCCAACACTGTGCCGAGCGTGCTCTCACCTGAGGCCCTGCCCCACGACGCAGCCACGCTCGGCATCCTGGCAGCCGTGGTGCTCCAGATCTCCCTTTCGGAGAAGCAGGCGCTGCTGGAAACGGACACCGCTGCCGCTCTGCTTTCGCAGGCCAGTGCCTTGTTGCGCCGCCACACGCGCATCGCCGAACACGTGAACGTGTTCCAACCTGTTGGACCACGGGAATTCGAGCGCATCTCCTGGAATTGAGAGGCGAACTGAGGAGCGAATGAAACCTCACAGTGGTGGTTTGTGCCACAGATTAGAAGGGAGGAAGGATGAGAATCGTTCTTGACGCAATGGGGTCCGATAACTACCCAACCCCCGACGTCGCGGGAGCGGTGATGGCAGCGCGGGAATGGGACGACGAGATTTTTCTCGTCGGACGCGAGCAGGTGATTCGGCAAGAATTGGCCCACCATGACATCACCGGGCTCAAACTGGAGGTCGTCCACGCCCCGGAGGTCATCGAGATGGACGACGAGCCAGCCTGGGCTGCGCGAGAGAAGAAGGACTCCTCGATGCACATAGGGATGAACCTGGTGCGCGATGGCCAGGCCGACGGTTACGTGACCGCTGGCAACACAGGCGGCATGCTGGTGGTGGCCACGCTGCACAGTCTGCGGCGCATCCGGGGTGTGAAGCGGCCAGTGCTGGCCACGATCCTACCCATGCCCGCCGGCCGCGTCGTCACGCTCGACATCGGTACTAACGCCGACTGCCGGCCCGAATACCTGCTCCAGTTCGCGTTGATGGGCGATATCTACGCGCGGGCCGTGCTGGGCTGCGCCGAGCCTCGTGTGGCGCTTCTCTCCAACGGCGAGGAACCGGGCAAAGGGAACACGCTGGTGAAGGAGGCCTACAAGTTGTTGACCGGTTCCAACCTGAACTTCACCGGTAACATCGAACCCAAGGAGGCAATAGCCTGTTGTGCCGACGTCGTCGTCACCGACGGCTTCACTGGCAACGTCTTCATCAAGACGATCGAGGCCACAGCCAAAATGCTGACCGAACTCATCCGCGCTGAGATCAAGGCCAACCCGCTGACGGCCGTAGGAGGGCTGCTGGCGAAACCGGCCTTCGGCCGGGTGGCACGGCGGGTGGACCCCTTCGAGGTCGGCGGGGGGCCGCTGCTGGGTGTCAATGGAGTGGTGATCAAGGGCCATGGGCGCTCCAATGGGCGTGCGATCAAGAATGCCATCGGGCAGGCCCGTAGAGCGGTGGAGGGCAAAGTGGTGGAAGCAATTCGTGAGGGACTGGCAACGGACTGAAAGGAGCAGAGATGGGCGAGCGTAGGCGTGTCGTCGTCACCGGCATGGGGGCGATGACGCCCCTGGGTCTGACACTGGAGGAAACCTGGGAGGGGCTGTTGGCCGGGCGCTCTGGCGTCGGCCCCATCACTCAGTTCGATGCCTCGGAGTTACCGGTGCGCATCGCCGGCGAACTGAAGGGGTTCGATCCCAGGCAATACATCAACTTCAAAGAGGCGCGGCGCATGGCGCGCTGCTCGCAGGTGGCTGTTGCGACGGCCCAGGCGGCGCTGGCAGACGCGGGGCTGAGCCTGCCTCTAGCCGACGAAGAAAGCGTTGGCGTACTGATCGGAAGCAGCGCCGGGGGCCTCGAGCGCATCATCGCAGGGATAGACACGTTCCGCGCCAAGGGGATAGCGCGTGTCAACCCGTTCATCCTCACCTCGGCGCTGGTGAACATGCCCTCGCACCACGTGAGCTACTGGGCCGGGGCCAAAGGGCCGATCAGCACTGTGGTCGCTGCCTGCGCGACAGGCACACAGGCCGTGGGAGAGGCGGCCGAATTCATCCGCCGGGGCGCGGCCGACGTGATGATCTGTGGGGGAGTAGATGCGCTGATCCACTTCGCCCCCATCATCGGTTTCTGTGCCATGCGGGTGCTCTCCACCCGCAACGACGAACCAGAACGGGCCAGCCGCCCCTTTGATGCCGACCACGACGGCATCGTCTACAGCGAGGGGTGCGCGGTGTTGGTACTGGAAGCGCTGCAGTCCGCCCAGGCACGCGGGGCGCGCATCCGCGCCGAGGTGCTGGGCCACGCCTCCTCCTCCGACGCCTTCCACGTGGCACAGCCGGACCCGGAAGGGATGGGGGCCAGCCGGGCTACGCGGTGGGCACTGGAGGACGCCGGTCTGACGCCGGCCGACGTGGACTACATCAACGCCCATGGCAGCAGCACATCGATCAACGACCGGGTCGAGACCCTGGTCATCAAACGGATCTTCGGCACGCGCGCCTACAAGATCCCTATCAATTCGACCAAGTCCATGATCGGCCACGCAATGGGGGGGGCTGGAGCCATTGAGGCCGCCGTGTGCGTGCTGACGATCGAGCAGGGAATGATCCACCCGACGATCAATCTGGAGACCCCGGCCCCGGAGTGTGACCTGGACTACGTACCAGAGGGAGCGCGCAAGGCCGATGTGCGCGTAGCCATCTCCAATTCTCTCGGCCTGGGCGGGCAGAACGCCTGTCTGTTGCTGGGCCGCTACGAGGAGTAAAATGCGCATTATTCGCAACGAACGCCGTATCCGTGTGCTGAGTTCCATCGGTAAGTACGCGACAATGGCCGGACTGCTAGCATTGTTGGCCGGCCTGATCATCTCCTTCGCAAGACCTAACTGGTTCGTGCCGATGATGGCGAGCATAACGCTGGGCATGGGCCTCTCAATAGTGGGAGGATTCTTCGCCGACCGCTACGCAAGCCCTCTCGCCCACCACGACGCGCTGGCCGGGGCTCTCAAAGGGTTGGACAACCGGCACGTGCTCTTGCAATACACCCTTCCCGCCCCTCACGTCCTGTTGGAGCCTGGCGGCTGCACTGTCTTCGTGGTCAAGGCACAGGGAGGGCAGGTTACCTGCGAGGATGGTCGGTGGAAACACCGCCAGCGAGGGAAGTTCTTCCGGCAGTTCGCGGGCCAGGAGGGGCTGGGCGCCCCCCACATTGAGGCCGAGAACCAGACGCGCAAACTAAAGCGCCATCTGGCCAATCACCTGCCCGACGTCGAGGTGCCTGTGCGGGCGGCCATCGTCTTCGTCAATCCTGATGTCACGCTGGACGGTGCCGCATCGCCCGTACCGGCCTTCTATGGCAAGAAAGTGAAAGCCTGGCTGCGTGGGCCAGGTAGACTCAAGCCACTGCCAGCAGCCTTGTACCGCGAGCTGGCTGAGGCCGTAGGTCTCGACGTGGGAGAATGAGCAGAAGAAAATAAATGAGATAACGCTATGCAGTATCCCCGGAGCATCACCGCCTTTTTCCCCGCCTACAACGACGGCGGCACTATTCCCAGTATGGTGTTGACGGCGTTGTTGACCCTGCGCCAGGTGACCGATGACTATGAGATCATCGTCGCCAACGACGGCAGCAGCGACTACACTGCGGAGGTACTGGACGAACTAGCCAGCCGCTATCCCGAACTGCGCGTGATCCACCACCCGCAGAACCGGGGTTACGGCGCGGCACTGCGCACCGGTTTCACCGCCGCAACCAAGGAGTGGGTCTTCTACACCGACGGCGACGCCCAGTACGATCCCCGCGAACTGGCCAAGCTCGTGGATGCCCTGGACGACAATGTGGACGTGGTCAATGGTTACAAGATCACGCGCCACGACCCCATCAGCCGACGTATCATCGGCCGGCTGTACCACCATTTTGTCCAACTGGCCTTCGGTTTTAAACTGCGGGACGTGGATTGCGACTTCCGGCTCATCCGGCGCTCCATCTTCGACGAGATCGAATTGGAAAGCAATACAGGCACCATCTGCCTGGAGATGGTGAAGAAATTTCAGGATGCCGGATACGTTTTCGCCGAGGTGCCGGTGCATCACTACCATCGCCAATACGGGGTCTCCCAGTTCTTCAACTGGCGGCGACTCCTCCGTACCGCCCAGCATTTGTACATACTGTGGTGGAAACTGGTGGTGCGCAAAGAGCATCTGCAGGGTCAGGAAGACAGGCAATGATAACCGATCTGGTAGCCGCTTTCTCCGGCAGACGCACGCTGATCACCGGTGGCCTGGGATTCATTGGGAGCAACTTGGCCCGACGGCTGGTCAAACTGGGGGCCGAGGTGCTGCTGGTGGATTCCTTGATCCCTGACTACGGCGGCAATCTATTCAACATCGCGGGTGTCGAGAACCGCGTGCGGGTCAACATCGCTGACGTGCGAGACGAGCACGGGATGGACTACCTGGTGCGTAGCCAGGACACCATCTTCAACCTGGCCGGGCAGGTGAGCCACCTCGACAGTATGCGCGACCCTCACACCGACCTGGAAATCAATTGCCGGAGTCAACTTTCCATCCTGGAGGCCTGCCGTAAGCATAACCCCGGCGTCAAGATCGTCTACGCCGGCACCCGCCAGATTTACGGGCGACCGCACTACCTCCCCGTGGACGAGAAGCACCCCCTTGAGCCCACCGACATCAACGGCGTCAACAAACTGGCGGGGGAGTGGTATCACATCGTCTACTACCGCGTGTACGGCCTGCGAACAGTGAGCCTGCGCATGACCAACATTTACGGTCCCCGCATGCGGGTCAAGGACGCCCGCCAGACCTTCATTGGCTGGTGGCTGCGCCAGATCGTCGGGGGCCAGGAGTTGCAGATCTTTGGGGATGGACGACAGGTGCGCGACTTCAACTACGTGGATGACGTGGTCGAGGCGTTGCTGCTGGCCGCTGCCGACTCAACTGCCGATGGGCAGATTTACAACCTGGGGGGCGACGAGCCCATCAACCTGCTCGACCTGGCGGAGTTGCTGATCGAACTCAACGGCGGTGGCAGTTACCGCATCGTTCCCTTCCCCGCTGACCGAAAACGCATCGACATCGGGGACTTCTATGGTGACTACACCAAAATACGTACCCAACTGGGCTGGCGGCCGGCCGTGCCATTGCGAGAAGGCCTGGAACGCACCATCGCTTTCTACCATCAGTGCCGGGAGCACTACTGGGACAGTGCAGAATGACAAATGGCAAATCGACAAATTAGCAAATCAACAAATCGGCAAATCAGCAAATCAGCAAATCAGCAAATCGGCAAACCAGCAATGAGTGATGGACAATGAACAAGGCAATTTCTCTGGTCGATCTGAAGAGGCAGTACGCCAGTATCAAGGACGAGATTGATGCAGCAGTGGCACGGGTGCTCGAAGGTGGCTGGTACATCCTGGGCAATGAGGTCACGGCGTTTGAGCATGAGTTCGCCGCCTGCTGCGGCGTCGCCCACGCGGTCGGGGTAGGCTCAGGCACCGATGCGCTTCAGTTGGCTTTGACCACCTGCGGTGTGGGCTCTGGCGACGAGGTGATTACCGTGCCCCACACTGCCGTTGCAACGGTGGCTGCCATTGAACTGGCCAGCGCCAGGCCAGTGTTGGTGGATATTGACCCGGTGCGCTATACCCTCGACCCAGCCCGGCTAGAAGCGGCCATCACACCCCACACACGAGCGGTCATTCCCGTGCATCTCTACGGCTGTCCGGCCGATCTCAGCCCCATCCTGGAGATCGCGCACCAGCATAACCTGTATGTCGTCGAGGACTGCGCCCAGGCGCACGGCGCAGAGTACCGGGGACGGCCGGTCGGCTCCTGGGGCCACGTGGCTGCCTTCAGTTTCTACCCCACCAAGAACCTGGGAGCCTGCGGCGACGGCGGGATGGTGGTCACGAACGATCCAGGACTGGCGGAGCGCGCACGGCTACTGAGGCAGTACGGCTGGAGAGAACGGTACATCAGCAGCCTGAAAGGGCTGAACAGCCGCCTGGACGAGTTGCAGGCCGCCATCCTGCGCGTCAAGTTGCATCATCTGAAGGATTGGAACGAGAAGCGCCGGCGGCTGGCCCGCCTTTACGACGAGCGGCTGGCAGGGAGCGGCGTCATCACACCCTACAGGCCAGAGGATGCCATGCACGTGTACCATCTCTATGTCGTGCGCCACCCTCGTCGGGACGACTTGCAGACCTTTCTGCGCGAGCAGACCATCGGCAGCCTGGTCCATTACCCTGTGCCGGTGCATCTCCAGCCCGCCTATCGAGACCTGGGATACAAGGTCGGGGACCTCCCTGCCGCCGAAGCCGCCGCGCAGGAAGTTCTTTCACTGCCCCTCTACCCTGAGTTGCGCGAAGAGGAAGCGGCGACAGTAGCCAGCGCCGTGATTGCCTTCACCAGGACAGGGTGACGGTGAGAACACGGCCGCGTCTTGCCATCCTCTCCGCTCTGCTCCTCATCACGGCGCTGGGGGCAGGACTCCGGTTCTATCACATTGACCGGTTGCCCCCTGGCCTCCACTACGACGAGGCTTTCAACGACCTGGAAGCGCTGCGCGTAGTCAGGGATGGCACGTGGCCCATCTTCTTCACCGAGAACTTCGGGCAGGAGCCTCTCCACATCTACCTGATTGCGCTACTATTCCACCTGATCGGCCCGGTTGTTCCAGGAGGACGCCTGGTGTCAGCCTTGGCCGGCACTGCGACCGTGCCGCTGCTGTTTTTCGCCGTGCAGGAGATATTCCAGGAGGAAATGGGGAGACGGCGAGCGGCAAGGCTGGGTTTGATCGCCGCACTCAGTCTGGCGCTGCTCTACTGGCACGTGCACTACAGTCGCATCGGGATGGAGCCCAACATGGTGCCGATGCTGGCTGTTGCAACGCTCGGCCTCACCTGGCGAGCGTTGCGCACACAAAAACCACGAGAAGCGGTGATCGCGGGAGTATTACTGGGGGGAAGCCTGTACACCTACGCGTCGGGCCGTTTCGTTCCTCTTGTATTAGCGCTCTTCTTCGGCTTACGAGGCCTCTTGGAGCGTGATTTCATACGTGTCCACTACCGCACGCTGATGATTGTCGCAGCAACTGCGGCCTTAGTCTTCGTCCCACTAGGCTACTTCTTTGCCTCCCATCCTTACTGGTTCACCCTACGTGCCAGCCATGTAGTGCACAGCGGCAGCCTGCTGGAGGGGTTTGCCAAGGTGGTGGGAGGACTTTTCTTCCGAGGAGACCTGAATCCCCGCCAGAACCTGCCCGGCCGCCCAGCGCTCGACCCCATCCAGGCGATACTGTTCATCCTGGGATTGGGGATGTGCGTGTCAAGGCGACGTCCTCCTCACATGTTCCTGATTTGCTGGCTGGGGGTGATGCTGTTGCCCAGCGCGTTAACCGAGTACCCACCTCACTTCGGGCGGATGTTGGGCGCAGCGCCGGCAGCGGCCGCGCTCGCGGGGTTGGGGGCAGTCGCCTCCCACGATCTGATCATGGCGACCGCCACACGATGGCTCCCACAAGCACGGAGAGCAGTCTCAACAGGAGTTGTACTCTTACTGGTCCTCGCCCTGACACTAAGCGGGGTATGCACAGTCAGAGACTACTTTCTCGTCTGGAGACAATCCGACGATCTTTTCATCGCCTTCGACGTGGGGTTACGCTGGATTGGGGAGTACGTGGCCGCACTGCCGCAAGAAGAGCAGGTGTACGTTTCTCCCATAGACAGATTCCACACGACGCTTAAGTTCCTGCTGGACGATGATCCATACCGCACTCACAACTACAACGGCCGGCGCTGCGTGGTTTATCCCTCTGTCACCGAGACATCCACGACGCACGTGATCATCGTCTTCGAGGATCCCGACTCTCTGCCCACCCTCCAGGCTGCGTTCCCCGACGGTCAGGTGGTCCAGGAACTATACATGGGCGACACGCTCTACTCGGTCGTCTACCATACGCCGGCTGGCAGCACAGCCCAGATCGGCCCGGCCCATTCGCTGGAGGCAGACTTCGATGGTCAGATCTGGCTGACGGGCTACGATCCGCCAGCGGGCCCCCTTGCCCCTGGCGACACTATCTCACTGCGCCTGTATTGGCTGGCCCAGACTCAGATGACAGACTGGTACAAGGTCTTCGTGCACCTGTGGAGCACACCCAGCCCGGCGGAAGGTGGACGTATATGGGGACAGGAGGACGTCCACCCCTGCGACAACAGTTACCACACACCGTGGTGGGCAGTAGGGGACATCGTCGCCGACGAGTACCGGGTACCGATCAGCCCCGACACTCCGCCGGGGGAATATCAACTGGTGGTTGGGCTTTTCCTGGAAGACGGCCCCCGGCTCCCGGTGCTGGACACAGCGGGCGAGCCAATCGGCGACCACGTGGTGGTGACAACCGTGCAGGTCGTCGCCCCGTAGGGGTTGAGAGACACCTGGGCAGAGATTGCTCGAAATGACGAGAGGGGCTCAACGAACCTCGATCTCCGCTACCAACACCATATCGCCCACGATCTCTCCACCCGGAGTCTGGACGGGAAGCCGCTCTCCGGTCGTGGGATCGTAGGCCCCCACGTAAAGTGGGTACGTGCCAACTGGCGTATCTGCTCCCACGGCTATTCCCCAACGGTCGTCCACGGTTTCTCCCACCTCCCATGACGTCGTCGGCAGTAGCCAGTTTAGCGGCATGCCATCCCGCAGGGCGAGGCTTTCATTGTTAGGGCCTAACAGGACGAGGAAGAACTTGTAGTCCACATCCATAGGGGAAAGCACACGCCAGCGCAGGGCCACCGCCAGTGTTCCGCCTGGGGCTATGTGCTCCTGATTCAGGGCATACGCCGACAACTCGAACTGATCATCAAAGGTAGTGGGAACTGGACTGGGTGAGCGATAGGTTCCCATCCTCGCCGGGGTCAGATAGAGATCGAAGACCGTGTTCTCCAACCAGTTCTCACTCACCTGATGGGCGTGCTCCTTGAGCCACTGGGCGACTCGGTGATTACGATCACAATCCATCGGCATCTCGCGCACCAGCCATATCTGTTCGTAGCCGGCGGCAATGGCGGCGATCTCGTCCCGGATACGTTCCTCATTCTCATTCTCATTCTCGTTCTCATTGCAGACTGACGGAACGACAAGGTAGGAGGTATCGTCAGGGAGGTAGTATTTTAATATGAGTGACGCATCCCGGCCGTTGTAGACAATGACAGCGCCCGCCTCAACGGCTTCCGCCATCGTGGCCATTTGCGCACGGTAGTCCCAGCGCCAATACAGTGAATCGGTGTAGTAACGGTATAACGAACGAACCTGAGCGAAGTTCAAAGGCACAACTAGCAGCGCAATCAACCCCGCTTGCCCAACCCGTCGTCTCACAGTGAGTGAACCCGGTAGCGCGAGACTGCTCAGACCATGCGCCCCCCGGGCCAGCAAGAGGTAATAGAACGGGCTGGCAGCGATGAAGTATCGTATCCATCCGGGCAAGGGAGGAAATGAGATGAGGAAGGTCACCAGGATAGGCACACTCAGACAGGTGACCATGAACACCAGGATACGCCGCTTCCACGGCCATAGCAGGGCCAGAACTAACAGCAGCAGAAACGGGGCTAGCACTGGCCATGCTACCTCCTCCGGCGCCGAGGTGATGATCGGCACACCAGCGCTGAAGACGCTAAGACAGTGGCGCAGGATCACCAGCAGGGGGATACCTACCCGCCCTGCTTCCTCAGACAGAGCCGGGACTCGATCCCAGACGTAGATCAGCCAGGGAAGGAAGAGCAAGAAGGTTACTGCCTGTGCACTCAAGCAATGGAGCGCTGTGCGCCATGCGGCACGACGTCTCCAGAGCAGATCACCCAGCCAAAGAAGCGCCTGCGCCAGGATGATATACCCGGCGAACAAGTGAGAATAGACGGCCAGGGTGCTGGACGTCACGTAGCCCGCCCACATCTGCCAGGGCCTTGACGCTTTCCTTGTGTTCTCTGTGAATAATCGCCAGAAGAAGTAGGTAGAGAGGAGAGTGAAAAAGAGCGTTTGGGCGTACATACGTGCGTCCTGGCTGTAGTAGACGTGAAACGGCGAAAGCGCCAGGAGCAGTGCCGCGATGACCCCTGTGCCCATCCCGCCCAGACGACGCCCCAGCACGAGGAGAGCCGGCACTGCGAGCACTCCACAGAACAGTGTGATGTAACGGAGGGCAAATTCCGACTGGCCGGCCGCCTGGATCCAGGCATGCAAGGTCAAATAATAACCCGGTGGAACATCCCCGGCATCGTGGGCGTTGCGCAACACCGAGGCGACTGAGGGTTGACCTGCGAAGTAAACGCTCCACCCCTCGTCGCCCCACAGGCTCTGCCCATCTAGCCGGTAGATGCGGAGAGTGAAGGACAGCAGCACCAGGCCTAGAAGAGCCACCGCGGATAGCGTACGCGCTGACATTGCGCCCTCTGTCCCAGACAGGTCAGACAAGGCAGTATGCCCCCGGAAAAGACGGCGGCCGTTTAGAATCTGTCTCCTCCTCTCAAACAGGCACCACCACTCTATATAGGCGAGCCCTCACCCCCCCCCTGCAAAGCATCAATCAGGATTAGGGGTGAGGGTCCGAATGACTGGATTAGATTGTGTGCAGCGATACACCCAGGCCAAGCCGCAGCGGCTACCCGCCCAATTCCTTCAGCCGGGCCTCCCACTTGGCGTGCAGTTTGTTGTAGGTCCCCTCGCTGATCTCTCCCGCGGCCAACCGCATATCCAGGTTGTCCAGCGTGGTCTGGATCTCCACGGCCGTCTTGGGGCTGGCAGGGGCCGCCGGGGCCGCTGGTGCCGGCTGTCGGGCCGGCTGCTGCATGCTCTGCGTCATCATCTGCGCCATGGCCGCGCCCATACCCATGCCCGCGCCCAGACCCACGCCCGCACCGGTGAGGCCACCACCACCCTCCTGCTGAGCCGCGTCGCGCATCGCCCGCGCCGCCTGGAACTGCATGTAGGCGCTCATGTCACCCAGTGCGCCCATAGAAGCGGCCTCGTCGATCGCCTTGGCCGTGTCCTCGGTCGGCCCGATGTACTCGACGTAGACCGACGTCAGGTTCACCCCGCGGGCGGCGAACTCCTCGGCCGCCTTGGCCCGCACCCCCATCGTCAGTTCTTCCGCCATGCCGGCCAAATCGAGGATCGACTTGCCCATCTCGCCCACCAGGTCGGTCAGTTTGGTCAAGATCATAGAGCGGAAGAAACCCTGAATCTCGGTCGTGCGGTAGACACCCCGCGTGCCGACGATCTTATTGACGAAAAGTTGCGGGTCCACGATCTGCACTGCGTATGAGCCACGCGCCTGCACGCGGGCCATACGCAGGATCGGGTCCTTGATCGTGATGGGCGTCGGGGTGCCCCACTTCAGGTCCGTGAACTCGCGCAGGCTGACGAAGTAGACCTCAGCCTTGAAGGGGGTCTCGCCAGAGAACGCCTTGCCGACCAGGTCTACCAAGAGCGGGATGTTAGCGGTGGTGATCGTGTGGGGACCTGGGCCAAACGTGTCCAGTGACCGGCCGTCACGGAAAAAGACCGCCGCCTGGCTATCGCGGACAATCACTTGCGAGCCGATGCGGAAGTCACCGGATCCCCGTTCGGGGATACGGTGTACCATCTCCGTGCCGGCCTCGTCCACAAACTGCACAATATCGAAGATTCGTGCCATCGTACCTCACCTCCTGAGTCTGATAGGGCACTCGTGGCCCCTAAACGCTTCCCAGTATTATATGCTCGCGCTGGTCGAACGTGCTGTTGGCCTCGCGGCAGATGTCCTGGATGATGCGGATTACCTCGACCATCCCCTCGCCGCTGGGGATGGCCTCCCGCAGATGGCCGGCCGCTACGTCCAGCCGCTCCGCGTACTGAAACAGGGCCACGTCGAAGTTATACATCTGCTCCAGTTCGGCCTGGTTGACCTTCGCAGCATCGAACAGCCCGGAGTAGCCGTAACTGGCGAGGCGGACGCGGTCAATGAAGGTCTGGAGTTGCGTCACGGCGCTGCCGACATCGTCCACTAGGTCTACCCGGCCATGATTGATCAGGTCTTTCTGCGCTGCGTCGAGTTCCCGGCGCTGACCAGCCAACTTCTCGGCTAGCATCTGGCGCAGAAGTTGATCGGCCTTGCGCCGGGTCTGACGCTCCTGGTACCCGCTCCAGCCGGGGATAAAGCCGGTCAACTTCTCCAGCGCCGTGCGGCTATCCTTCACTTTCTCGTAGATGTCTCCCATTATACATTCCTCCTTATGCTTGTGGGTTGACCGGCCTCCCGGTCAGTCTCAATACCTATACACATTACACGACTACCGTACACCCGGTTTCACGTCCTCAGCCCGTCAAGAATATCTCCGCCCCACAGTACGGGCACTGAACCACACCCTTGCCAGCCAGTTCCACTTCGCCACCGCAACTGGGGCACTTGTTGCCGCGCAGTTTAGCCGCGTCGCGGGAGTACAGCGTGCCCTCGTCCCAGTTGATGTAGCCGGCGAAGAGCCCCTTGTGCACCAGGTCGTAGACCCACTCCTTGACCTGATCCCGGCTGGCATCCAGTTCCAGCGCCACATCGGAGATCCTGACCTCGCCTTGAGCCCTGCACCATTCCGAGCAACTTGCGCTCCTTTTCGACCTCGGCGAATTCAGCGACCTCCCGCTGGCCCCGGATGAACATAAAGATGCCCACACCGACGAGGGGGGCAACGACGATGAACGCCAGTCCCAACCCCAGCACTGGGGCGGCAGGGTTGTCGTAGTTACCCGAGACATAACCCACGCCGAGCCATAGCGTACTCAACAGGCAGACGCCTGTGCCAGCGATGATGAGAATAAGCCCAATGGTCTTGCCCGTGTTCATATAACGGTATCTCTTCAGTCCTTACTTTGGCTTCAGCCCATAACACGAAGATGTCTTTCGGACATTGCAGCACCTCCAGGTTACGACACAGCGGTCTCCACTCGGAGCTTTTCAATGAGTTCCTTAACTTGCCTCAATGAACTACAAACGTCATCCTCTGTCAAACCTGTCTCTGTGATGAACGGATAGCGCTCCACAAAATAGAACCCGGTGACCTTCTGGCACACTGAACGGAATTGTTCCAAGGAGGGATCATAAGCCAACGCCGCGTTCAGCAAGGCTTCCAAATCGTGAATGCGCTCAAGCCTCCATCCCTTGGACAGGAGAAACGCCTTGAGAAACTTCTCCACTGCTTGCTGGAGAAAGAATCCGGATGCTTCAGCGTCTTGAACATCCAACAGATGTTCCACCCGCCCAAGATCCTTTTCAGCAATGCGCAGCCAATCAGCAGGATAAAGCGACTCCTTCATGCGGCATACAGGACCTTTCCCTTTTCTACAATCTCTGCCAGGAACTGATCACCGATAGCCAATCGTCTTGACACTTCTTGAGGTGTGAGCACGAGTGTTTCCAGAGGAACCGTGCGCGTGGGGTCAGACAAGAGACGGCGCACGGTAACCCAGCGGTCAATAAACCGTTCCGATGTCTCCTTAACAATGAGTAGGTCAATGTCACTATCTGGCCGTGGATTTCCATAAGCATACGAACCAAAGAGGATCACCTTTTGTGGAGCATAACCAGCAAGAAGTTTTTCCAGGATATCCTGGATGACCTCCTGCGTTTTTCTTGACGCCACCATCTAATTGGTCCTCCATACTCTCGAAGCGAACGGTCGAAACGGTCTACACAAACCCTCCACCTCCACCGCCGCCCCCTGAACTGTGGGGGGCGCTGGACAGCGTGCTGCCAGCCGAGTTAAGCATGGAGGTGAGCCCGTCGGACATACTCTGCAGCCCGGCGCCCAGACCTCCGCTCAACGAGTCGAGCGATGGCGCGGCACCACCAGACCCCACCGCCCCACCCAAGCCCGGCGCTCGCTGCCTGCCGCCGGTGTAGATCGGCATCGGGACGTACCACATCGGAACAGGCACCTGGGCCGTCTCCAGGCGTGAGAACTTGCGCACCCAACTCCGATCTAGCCCAAAGGCGATGGCGTAGGTAGGTGAGTACTCCTCGTGCTACAGTCGTAGTATATTATAGTATGACTCCAGTGAAAAGGGAAACACCTGTGCCCCGACATGTATACGTGCCGTGCTGCAACTGGGTTGCGGCCCGGCAGGGTCTTCTCCGCATAGCACGTCAGGGCTCGCAGCGTAATGCCACCGGCAGGTATGCGCGGTACACCTCCGGCACGACGCGCAGCGTCACCGGCACTGTCTGTGGTGCATCCAGCACGTCGGTCGTCGTGGCTGTCACCGATATGATCGCTGTGAAAGTGCCCGTCGTGTAGCCCGTGCTGTCCACCGTCACCGTCAGTGGCATTCCCTGGAGACCGGTGGTGATCGCCAGCGTGGGTGTCACCTGGACTCCCACCGTCCCCGTCCCCGTCACCTGCATCCCCGCCGCCACCATCGCCGTCCAGGTGAACACACGGTACCCCGTGTTCAGCGGCACCACCACGCCTGTGAAAGTGCCCGGCTCACGCACGTCGGCCAGGAAAGTGAGAGCAGAAGGAGTGACCGCCATCCTGGGGCCAAAGTGACCGGGGCGCTTCTCCATCGCCACCAGCGCGTCGTAGGCCAGCGTCGGGGCACCTAAGTCGGTGCCATCATTCTTACGCACGGAGAAGTAACGAGCCGCCTCGCAGTGCCCGGTGTGATAGTTGTGCCAGTCCAGGTTCCAGACAAACATCGCGCCCATCCAGGGCCAGTTCTCGTCGGCGTACTGGAAGGCCCGCGTGATATAGCCGGCCTGCTGCACCTCGGGCACCTCCATCCAACTGAAGTCCGCCTCGTAGTCACTACGGCAATCGGAAGGCATACCGCCTTCCTCAGTCCAGTCGCGCAGCCAGTTGAACTCGGTGGCCCACACGGGCTTGTGGCCCAGGTTGTGCTGCTCCAGCAGGTCGTGCATCACCTCGACGCCACGGAAGGCGAAGCCATTGGAGACACTTTCGGGGTCGGTCTCCGGCGCGTAGGCGAAGCCGTAGGGATGGTAGCCGAAAGCGTCGAAGTAGTCACCTGCGCCCAGGAGAAACATCTGGCGGGCGAATTCCCGCTCGTCCATCGCGTGGCAATCGTTGCCGTTCCAACCGTTGCAGGTGCCCTCGATACGACCCACTGGGGCCAATCCCCCGCTGACGACGGTGGCGGCCGGGTCCACCGCCTTGATGCGCTCGTAGGCTACCTTGAGCACCTCGACGTACTGGTCCGGGGCAGGCGAGGCACCGCCCCAGAAACGCTCGACGTTAGGCTCATTGCCGATTTCGTAGGCCTCGACGAATCCCAACCCGGCTCTGGCAGTCTCCTCGACGTGGTCCCCCCACTGGTCAAGGTCTGCTGGCATCCCATCGCACTCAATGGCAAACAAGACCTTGTACGGCAACCTTTCCACAGGCGGATCATCCTCGTACTCCTCCCACAGCTTGACCCATTCAAAACCTAGCGGCGCGACGAGTGGGTCAATGCGGCTTTCCTGGCGCACGTTGATGCCGTAGCCCAGGTGAGGCGGTATCTCTGCATGCGCAGGCAGCACGGCTATCCCCGGCCTGCCAGTCACGGTGACCAGCGCGGCAGCCGCTACCGCGCACATCCAGGCTCGCCAACACCTCATCGCTTTTGGCCGTAGAGGCGGACGAAGTGGGCGATAGAGCGGTCGTAGGTGCGCTCCGCCTCTGGCGGGAAGAGACAGCCCGGCAACTCGCCCATCCGCCAGTGGTAACGGATACACTCACAGCACTTGCCCTTCCTGGAACAGGGCTCGTAGGTGCAGGGGCACCGCGCCAGGTTCTGATCTATGCTGCACTCCATGTCCTTCACCTCCAATAGAATAGTAATGACCTGGTTGTACAGGCAAAGTATAGCATGGACTACTCCAAAGCAAAAGGCCACCGGTGAACACCGGTAGCCTTTCGTCTCTTGCGTCAGTCCGCGTGGGGACCTACGCGCCAGCGACCATGTGCTGCTCGACGTAGTCCACAGCCTTACCAACCGTCCTGATCTGCTGAGCATCCTCGTCAGAGATTGCCCCGCCGAACTCCTCCTCAAACGCCATAATCAGTTCGACGAGATCAAGGGAGTCCGCTCCCAGGTCCTCGCGGAAGCGCGCCTCTCGCGTGACCTTATCCGGCTCCACCCCTAACAAATCAACGATGATTTTCTTGACTTGCTCGAATATGTCTGCCACTGGTTTTACCTCCTTTTGATATTTCCAGGCTGCTAATGGAGATATTCTACCTACAAAGAGGAGTTTGTCAAACTCAGGCCGGTCAAGAGGTCAAGACTCAGTTTGACAATCATCCCCACTGCAAGTATTATTAGGTGTCTGCCATGAAGAACACTGATCATTATCCCAGGTTACGAAGGAGTGCATGCACCAACAGCGCAAGTCCGACCACATTCACATCAACCTGCACAAGGACGTCAGTTTCAAGCACGTCTCAACCGGCTTCGAGCGCTACCGCTTTATCCACTGCGCACTGCCAGGCTTCAGCCTCAAGGACGTGGACACCTCTACCACGCTGTTGGGCAGACGCCTGGCGGCCCCGCTCCTCATCTCTTCGATGACCGGAGGGACGCCAGAAGCCAGCGTGATCAACCGACGGTTGGCAGAAGCAGCCCAGGCCGCCGGGATCGGGCTGGGGCTGGGATCGCAGCGCGCCGCCATCGAAGACCCCGCTCTGGCAGATACCTATCGCGTGCGCGGCGTCGCTCCAGACATCCTCTTGCTGGCCAACCTCGGCGCGATACAACTGAACTACGGCTACGGACCCGATGAATGTCGTCGCGCCGTCGAGATGGTAGAAGCGGACGCTCTTATCCTGCACCTCAACCCACTGCAGGAGGCACTCCAGCCCGAGGGGGAAACTAATTTCGCTGGGCTGCTACCCAGAATCGAGGCTGTCTGCCAGGCACTGGAGGTACCGGTGGTCGTCAAGGAGGTAGGCTGGGGGTTCTCGGAGCAGGTGGCCTGCCAACTGGCGAACACCGGGGTGGCGGCGATTGACGTCGCCGGAGCCGGGGGCAGTTCGTGGAGCCAGGTGGAGATGCACCGCGCCACGACCGAGCGGGGACGCCAGGTGGCGGCGGCCTTCGCTGACTGGGGCATCCCTACTGCCGAGAGTCTGCTGATGGCCCGACGGGGTGCGCCAGAGTTGCCCATCATCGCCAGTGGAGGTATTCGCGACGGCATCCAAATGGCGAAAGCCATCGCGCTCGGTGCAGCCACGTGTGGCGTCGCCGGGCCCTTCTTGCACGCCGCTAGCCAGTCTACCGCCACCATATCCGAACTCATCGCCACGCTTATTATGCAATTGCGCGTCGCTATGTTCGCCGCTGGTGCTGCCGACATCCCGGTTCTCCAGTGCACCCCTATTTTGAAAACACACTCAAACCAAAAGGAGGTTGATCTGTGACCAAACAAACTTTCACCGACGGTGTGGGCAACGTGCCCTTCGCGCAGCGGGTATTGTTACTCCCATACTGTCTGCGCCCCAGCCAGGCCTGCCCGGGCAAGATGACCAAGCAAGGCCTGGACTGCACGGGATGCACACTCGTCGAGTGCGCCATCTACCAGTTACGCACCGCCGCCATTGAGGCAGGCTACGGGGATATATGTGTCGCCCCCGGTGGGCGGCTGGCGGTGCGCTTCCTGGACAAGCAGCAGCCGGCCGGGGTGGTCGCTATCGCTTGCGACAAAGAGCTTGAAGAAGGGCTGGAGGCCATTGACCAAATGGACTGGACGAACGGACGGCCGGCCGTCGCTGTGGTACCGCTGCTGCATGATGGTTGCGTGGACACGGAAGTAAACATCGTGCTGGCCCGGACGACCATTCTCAGTCGCACCAGCCATGAAGAACCGTAATAACATGCAGTACCAGGCACAAATGTCCCTTGAAGCATACTTCGACCGTTATCTACCACCTCTCGAAACAGAGATGCGGGACGTGGTTCAGATCGCCGATGCGCGTTATGCCGGGCTCTGCGGCATGCTGCGCTACCACATGGGCTGGGCCGATGCCGCGTTCAACCCCCGCCAGGCGCGAACCGGCAAGCGAGCGCGGCCGGTGCTCTGCCTGCTAGCCTGTGAGGCCTGCGGAGGCAACTGGGAGCAGGCTCTGCCCGCCGCCACCGCCGTTGAACTAATGCATAACTTCTCCCTCATCCACGACGACATCGAGGACCGGGACGAGACTCGCCGTGGCCGTCCCACCGTCTGGTCATTGTGGGGGGAGGCTCAAGGGATCAACGCCGGGGATACGATGTTTGCCCTGGCTCAACTGGCCTTGCTGCGACTCTTCGAGCGAACCGTGCCCGCCACAACAGTCTTGGCAGCCCTTCGCCTCTTCAACCACACCTGCCTGAACCTCACCGGCGGCCAGTACCTCGACATCGGCTTCGAAAGCCGCGCCAACGTGTCCGTTGCAGAGTACATGGTAATGGTCGAGGGAAAAACCGTCGCGCTAGTGGTCTGCGCCTGCGAGACTGGCGCCCTTATCGCCGCCGCGCCTGATGCTCAACGCAAGCCCCTGCGCATCTTCGGCCACCACCTGGGGTTGGCCTTTCAGATACGCGATGACATCCTGGGCGTCTGGGGCGATCCAACTGTCACCGGCAAGCCCGCTGGTACCGACATCGCCCGGCGCAAGAAATCGTTGCCCATCATCTATGGTCTGGAGCAAAGCGTGGAACTCCGCGCGTTGTTGGCACAGGAGACATTATCAACAGCCAATGTCCGCCGTGCGACACGCTTGCTGCGAGAGGCAAACAGCCGCGAATACGCCGAACAACTAGCACAAGAGCATCACGTGCAGGCTCTGGCTGCGCTGGAGCAGGCGGGACTACAGGGACCAGCCGCCCAGGCGCTCCACGAACTGGCGCAAATGCTCATTGGCCGCGAACGATGACTAATGGGAACTAATGGGAACGAGGTGCACACTACCTATGAACCTGACACGCAAACTCATAGCCGAGCACTTACTCGAGGGAGAACTTTCACCCAACAGCGAGATCGTCCTCCGGGTTGACCAGACTCTAACTGAGGATGCCACAGGCTTGACCACCCACCTCCAGTTCGAGGCCCTGGGATTGCCGCTGGCACCAGGCCTGCAGGCTGTTTCGCTGGTGGACCACGGCACCCCTCAGGTCCGTCCGGAGAATGCCTATGACCATCACTATCTACGCACGATGGCAGCCCACCACGGACTTCACTATTCCTCACCCGGCAACGGCATCTGTCACCTGCTCTTTCTGGCCCACTTCGCCCGCCCCGGTGCGTTGCTGGTAGGGGCCGACAGCCATACACCGACGGCGGGAGCCGTCGGCTCGCTGGGCATCGGAGCAGGAGGGCTGGAGGTTGCCATCGCCATGGCGGCGGCTCGCTACCACGTGCGCATGCCCGCCATCGTAGGGATCGAGCTAAACGGCGAACTCCGCCCCTGGGTCAGCGCCAAGGATGTGATCCTGGAACTACTGCGCCGCCTGGGCAGACGATGGGGAGTTGGCAAGGCAGCCGAGTTCGCAGGACCGGGAGTCGCCGCCCTCAGTGTGACAGAACGCGTCACCATCACCTCAATGGGTGCAGAACTGGAACTCACGACCTCAATCTTCCCGTCTGACGAGCAGGTTCGGCGCTACCTGACTGCTCAAGGCCGTGACGATGACTTCCGCCCTCTGGGGCCGGATCCCAATGCCACTTACGATGAGCAGATGAGGCTCGACCTCTCTACTATTGAGCCATTGATTGCCCTGCCCAGCAGTCCTGACAACGTGGTGCCAGTGCGAGAGGTGGCTGGCACACCAGTGGATCAGGTCATCGTGGGCAGTTGTACGAATGGGAGTTACGAGGACCTGGCACTGGTCGCCCGCATACTGCGCGGGCGGCTTATTCCGCCACATGTCACACTGGCCGTGACACCAGGTACTCGACAAGTGTACCACTTGCTGACCACGACCAGCGAACTGAGCGATCTCATTGCGGCCGGAGCACGCATCCTTGAGCCTTGCTGTGGTCCGTGCCTTGGCATGGTACTCCAGCCGCCAGCAGGCGCGGTTTCCCTGCGCACGTACAACCGCAACTTCCCCGGTCGCTCAGGTGTGCTTGACGATCAGGTCTACCTGTGTAGCCCTGCCGTTGCGGCAGCGTCGGCGCTGACCGGCGTGATCACCGATCCCCGCGATCTGGGCTCGCCCCCTCGCGTCGAGCCACCTTCTCGGTACCCTGACGTTCGTGAAGTCGTACCTCCATCGGCAGACCCCGCTGCTGTCGAGATTATCCGTGGGCCTCATCACACGCCACTACCAACGGTGGCCCCACTCCCCGATAGTCTGCGGGGGCGTGTGCTGATCACGCTAGGCGACGACATCACCACAGATCACATTATGCCTGCCAAGCCTGAGACCATCGCCGCCTGTGCTAACATCGCCGCCCTGGGCGATCTAACGTTCAGCCGGATAGACCCCGACTTCCCCGCGCGTGCCCGCGAGTGGGGTAGCGGTTTCATCGCGGCCGGCCACAATTATGGCCTTGGCTCTTCCCGGGAACACGCTGTACAGGGGCCCCTGGTACTGGGGCTACGGGCAGTCGTCGCCAAGTCTTACGCCCGCATACACCAGGCCAATCTGGTCAACTTCGGCATCCTGCCCTTGCTCTTTGTTGACCCCACCACCCATGATAAAATCCAGGTGGGCGATGAATGGGAGATCATCGGACTCCACAAACGCCTCCACACTGGCCGTCCGGTCACTATCCGCAACCACACGCAGGGCATGACATTCGATGCGACCTACAACCTTACACCCCGCCAGGTCCAAATCCTCCTCGCCGGTGGGCTGTTGAACCACGTCCGCAACAAGGGTGATGAACATGAGTGACACTGCAAGGAACGAGTTAATCTACGATTGGAACACGAGTCTCAGCGAGCCCCCGATCCGTGCTGTCGGAATCGTGGATGAGACACTACGAGATGGGCTGCAGTCACCCTCTGTGACCCACCCCACCGTGGCAGATAAGTTGGAGCTTCTGTCTCTGATGGCCAGGTTGGGCGTGACTGACGTGAACCTGGGGATTCCAGGGGCCGGATCACGCTTCGCCGAAGAATGTCTGATTCTGGCCCGCGAGATCGTGGACCAGCACTTACCCCTGGCGTGCCATTGCGCTGCGCGTACTTTGCCTGGGGACATCGCTCCCATCTCCGAGATTTCACAGCAGGCTGGCATCCGCGTCGGAGTGGGTATGTTCATCGGCTCCAGTCCCATCCGCCGCTACGCCGAGGGATGGGATTTGGCCCTTATGTTGCGTCGCACACGCGAGGCTATAGACTTCGCCGTGAAGCACGATGTGCCCGTCATGTTCGTCACCGAAGATACCACCCGCGCCGACCAGGAGACGCTGCGCCAATTGTACATCACCGCGATCGAGCACGGTGCCGAACGTATATGCCTGTCCGACACGGCTGGCCATGCCACGCCCAAGGGAACAGCGCGGCTCGTGCGTTTCATCCGTGAATTGGTAGGCCCCGAGACCGGCATCGACTGGCACGGCCACAATGACCGGGGCCTGGCGTTGGTCAACGCGATCGCAGCCCTCGATGCCGGCGCGGACCGATTACACGCCACTGCGCTAGGCATCGGTGAGCGCACGGGCAACACCTCGATGGAACTGCTGCTCACCAACCTACAACTCATGAGATACATCCAGCGCGATCTGACCCTACTTCCGCTGTATTGCCGAAAGGCCGCCAGGATGTGCAGCATACCAGTACCCGCCAACCTCCCGGTTGTGGGGCAAGATGCCTTTCGCACCGCGTCGGGTGTCCACGCGGCTGCGATCTACAAGTCCGAACAAAAGGGAGACACCTGGGTGGCCGATCGAGTCTATTCAGCCATCCCCGCTGCACTGATCGGACGGTACCAGAAGATCGAAATCGGGCCTATGAGCGGGGTCAGCAATGTGCGCTACCAGCTCGCTGAGTACGGCCTGGAAGCCAGCGACGAGGCAATCCGACACATCCTGGAGGTGGCGAAGCAGTCGGATCGCGTGCTGACCGAGGTCGAGATTCTGCGGATGCTGGTGGGAGCCAAGCCCCGGCATCGAGATTAGAGGAGCGACTTCTTCACGAGCAAGACGCCCTCTTTCGAGGGCGTCTTTTGGTCTTGCTCGCGCCTCAGAATAGCACCCAGTGAATTCAAGCGGTGACCCGGTTTCCATCCCCCGCGAAATAGTACCCCGTTCCCCACCTTGTGCGAACGTATTCCGGGTTTGCCGGATCGTCCTCAATTTTTTCGCGCAAGTAGTGGATGTATACGCTGAGATATCCCACCTCATCACCGTATTCCGGACCCCAGACCTGCGTGAGCAACTCCTTGTGGGAAATGACCTGTCCCGCCTGGCTCACCAGGCACTTTAGCAAGCGAGACTCGGTGGGAGTAAGATGCACAGGGGAACCCTGCCGACTGACAGACCCAGTAGATAGGTCCACCATCAGCTTCCCGTCATCGTAGCCCGTCCGCCACACCGGTATAGCAGGCGATTTGGCACGTCGTAGGAGTGCGCGAATGCGCGCTTTCAACTCATCAAAGCTGCATGGCTTGGCGATATAGTCATCGGCGCCCAGGATGAGACCCCGTAGAACGTCCCTCTCACTTCCCATAGCAGTGAGCATAATGATCGGCGTGTCCGACATCTCTCGCAGCCGCCGACAGATCGTCCACCCATCCATGTCGGGCATCATCACGTCCAGGACAACCAGGTCTGGGCGAAATTGGTAGGCATCTCGAAGGCCCTCCTTCCCTCCAGCGGCAGTGATGACCGAAAAGCCATCTCGCTCCAAACCCAACTGTAGGAGCCTGAGCAATCCAGAATCGTCGTCTATTACCAAGATCGTCTCATTCACGTCCATGCCCTCCTCATAAAATCTATGAATTCACACGCTTCTCGTGCGCCAGCAGAAGATCAATAAAGACAGATGGGTCCTGCTCGTTGGTCCTGCTTGTCTTTAATAATATCATAAGCAGGTGAATAAATGGTTAAAGCAAAGTAAACGAATCGTAAGCGTTCACGTGGAGACCAAGAAACCAGGATTTTCGTACAGGGAGATCTCACTATTGAGAAAGCACTCAACCCCGGCCGTTTGAACCAGACGTGTAATTGTGGTACAATTAGGTGGCAGGTGTGACTTTTGCGGGAGAGGAGAACAGGATGGTGGTGAAGCGGAGAGACGCACAGTTGGAGATAACACACAATCACGTCGAGGTCGAACGGTTCTTGGGCGAGGGATGGATCGTATGCCGGCATACCTGCGCCTGGCAGCCTCCCACGGACGTTTACGAAGACGACAACGGGGTAGTGGTACGAGTCGAGGTGGCGGGGATGCACAGCGAAGATTTCTCGATCTCGCTGGCGGGGCGCACGCTGGTCGTCGCCGGCACACGCATCGACACAGCGCCTAAACGGATCTATCACCAAATGGAAATTCGCTTCGACGAGTTCCGCACTGAGGTTGACCTGCCCTGGCCAGTGGAGCCGGAGGACGCGGGAGCAAGTTACGAGGAAGGGTTTTTAGAAATTCGCCTTCCGCGCCCGGAGTCGCAGCGTGTACCAATTGTTGGAGTGGAACAGGAGGAGGATTGAAGGACGTATGTCGGACAAGGGGAAAGGAAAAGAGGACAGACTGCTGAACCTATTGGGCCAGCCGATAATCACGAAAGAGCACCGTATATTACCAGACGATAAGGCAGACGATGAGATGATCCAGGTTCCATCACACCTCCCGATCCTACCGTTGCGAGGTCTGGTCGTCTTTCCGATGACGGCCGTACCGATTCGTGTCGGCCAGCTGCGCTCCATTCGGCTGATTGACGACGCAGTGATTGGAAAGCGACTCATCGGCCTCGTGGCCAGCCGTGACCCGGAACTGGAAACGCCGGGGCCGGACGACGTCTATCGGATCGGGACGGTCGCGGCGGTTCACCGGCTGTTCAAGTCGCCGGATGGGACGATCACGCTGATTATGCAGGGGCTTTCGCGCATCCGGGTGGAGGAATTTGTCAGCGAGATGCCTTATCTGACAGCACGCGTGTCTGAAATCCCGGAGAGGGTCGAGGCATCGCTGGAGGTCGAGGCAATACAGCGGAGCATCACGGAGGGCTTCCAGCGCCTGACCGAGTTAGTGCCCACGGTCCCTGAGGAAATGAGCACGATGATCGTCAATCTAAACGATCCACTGCAACTCGTCTACGCCATCGCCAATCACATGAAGATTGACCTGGAGAATGCGCAGCGGCTGTTGGAACTGAATAGCGTCACCGAGAAGTTGCACATGTTGCTGGGCCTGCTGACGAAGGAACTGGAGGTGCTTGAACTGGGGCGCAAGATCCAGAGCGCGGCCCAGTCGGAGATGGAGAAGACCCAGCGAGAGTACTTCCTGCGCGAGCAAATCAAGGCCATCCAGCGGGAGTTGGGCGAGTCAGACCAACAGCAGATGGAGGTGGAGGAGTTCCGCAAGAAAATCGAGGCAGCGGGGATGCCAGAGGAAGCAGAGAAGGAATCACGCCGCGAACTGGACCGACTGAGCAAACTGCCCACTGCCTCTGCCGAATATGGTGTCATCCGCACATACCTGGATTGGCTGACCAGCCTGCCATGGAACATCCAAACCAAGGACAACCTGGACATCGCACACGCCCGGCAGGTGCTCGACGAAGACCACTACGATCTGGAGGAGGTCAAGGAGCGCATCCTGGAATACTTAGCCGTGCGCAAACTGCGGGAGGAGCGCAAGGAGGAGCGCGAACAGGAGCAGCCGACCGACCTCATCCGGCGCGAGCGGGAAGGGGTCATCCTGTGTTTTGTAGGGCCACCTGGCACGGGCAAGACTAGCCTGGGGCAGTCCATTGCGCGGGCGCTGGAGCGTAAGTTCATCCGTCAGTCGCTGGGCGGTGTGCGCGACGAGGCAGAAATACGCGGCCACCGGCGCACCTACATCGGCGCGCTGCCTGGCCGCATCATCCAGGCATTGCGGCGGGTGGAGTCGAACAACCCGGTCTTCATGCTCGACGAGGTGGATAAACTGGGGACGGACTTCCGAGGTGACCCGGCAGCCGCGCTGCTGGAGGTGCTGGACCCGGAACAGAATCGCGAATTCCGCGATCACTATCTGGACGTGCCATTCGATCTCTCCCAGGTGATGTTTATCACCACGGCCAACTGGCTCGATCCCATACCAACGCCGTTGCGAGACCGGATGGAGATACTGAGGCTTTCGGGCTACACCGAGACGGAGAAGTTGCACATTGCCCAGGAGTACCTGATCCCCCGTCAACTGCGGGAGAACGGCCTCCGGCCCAACGAACTGAGATTCACCGACGGTACACTGCGCAAGATCATTCGCGACTATACCCGCGAGGCCGGGGTGCGCAACATGGAGCGGGAGATCGGGCGGGTGTGCCGGAAAGTGGTGACCCACATCGCCGAGGGAGACACAGATCCGGTGCGGGTGACGGTGCAGGACGTGCCCAAATTCCTGAAGAAGCCGCGCTACTTCCCAGAGACGGCACTGCGCACCCAGTCGCCTGGCGTCGCTACCGGCCTGAGCGTCACAGTCGCCGGCGGCGATCTGATATTCTGTGAGGCCACCAAGATGCCCGGCAGCAAGGGATTTATGGTCACCGGCCAGTTGGGCGAGGTGATGAAGGAATCGGCACAGGCAGCGCTCAGTTACGTGCGCTCAAAGGCTAAGGAACTGGGCATATCGGAGGACACCTTTGAGAAAACCGACATCCACCTGCACGTGCCAGCGGGCGCGGTACCAAAGGACGGGCCCTCAGCCGGCGTCACCATCGCCGCCGCGCTGGCCTCACTATTGACCGATCGTCGGGTGCGCGATGACGTGGGAATGACAGGGGAGATCACGCTGCGGGGGCAAGTATTGCCGGTGGGCGGCATCAAAGAGAAGGTGCTGGCAGCCCACCGGGCCGGCCTCAAGACCGTCATCTTGCCCAGGCAGAACGAGAAGGACCTGGACGACATACCTGAAGAGGTACACAAAAGCCTCAAGTTCGTTCTAGCCGAGCGAGTAGAGGACGTACTTAAGGCTGCACTGACACCAGGTGGGTAGAAGCGACGTGGCTCCACAAAGCGCGGAAAGGCCAGGCAGTGCACACTATTGTAGTAGTAGACGACGACGAAGTATTCAGTAAGCTCATCAAAACCATACTCGAGTTAGAAGGATATCAGGCGGTGATCGTGTCACGCCTGGCCGACGTGGTGCCGGCGGTGCGCCAGGTGAAGCCGGCGCTCCTGCTGATGGACATACATGTCTCGCACGGAGACACGCTTCACATATTGCGGGAATTACGGGCGGACGCGGCGTTCAAAACGACGCCGGTGGTGATGACCTCGGGTATGGATCTAGCAGAGAAATGTCTGTCCGCCGGGGCCGATTTCTTTCTCCTTAAGCCTTTCCGCCCATCCGAAGTATTGGCAATGATTGCAAACCTGGTGAACTGAAAGGACACATGCATATGACAAAGCGCAAGACAGGACGAAGTAAACTTCAGTGGAGGCGGGTTGATCTTCATCTGCACACCCCTGCCTCCACCGATTATCTTGAATCGGGAGTCTCATATCTGAACATTCTACAGGCAGCCGAGCGTAAGGGCCTCGACATCATCGCCCTCACCGACCACAACACAGTCGCCGGTTATCGAGAGATGCTGGAGGAGGTTGAGGCCCTGGAACTACTTGAGCGTTTGGGGCGGCTGCAACCGGAGGAGAAGCAGAGACTCAAAGAGTATCGCCTCCTGCGGAAGAAGGTGCTGGTGCTGCCAGGGTTCGAGTTCACCGCCACTCTGGGATTTCACATCCTCGGCATCTTTTCCTCTGACACGGACGTGCGAGAACTGGAGTTCATCCTGCGCCAACTCAACATCCCGCCGGATAAACTGGACGCTGGCAGCACCGAGGTGGGGGCGACGACAGACGTATTGACAGCCTATCGGGTCATTGACGAGTCCGGTGGTATCGTCATCGCAGCCCACGTCAACTCTGCCCACGGCGTGGCTATGCGGAGGCTGGGATTCGGTGGCCAGACGCGCATCGCTTATACCCAAGACCCCCATCTTCACGCACTGGAGGTGACTGACCTGGAGAAGAAAGGGCGGCGCACGACAGCGCGTTTTTTCGACGGCTCGCGCCCGGAGTATCCACGCCGCATGCGTTGTATCCAGGGCTCCGATGCCCACCGGCTCATTGCAGAGAAGGGGAAGACCATCAGGGATGCCAAACATCTGGGCGTGGGCGAGCGGGTGACGGAGGTGCTTCTGCCCGAGATCAGTTTCGCCGCGCTGCGGGAGGTGTTCCTGAGCAACGACTTTGCCCGCACACGACCCTATCGCGCAGCAAAGGCACCGGTGGATTACATCCAGGCGGCGCGGGAGGAAGGCTCTACGATCGTGCAGGACTTCCACGCTGGCTACACCAGCCGGGGCGGGCGGCTCTACGCCATCCTGGCCGACATCTGTGCCTTCGCCAATACCAACGGTGGCACCATCTACGTCGGCGTCAGCGCCGACCCTAAGGAGCAACCGGCTGGGGTGAGCAACCCCTCACGGGTAGTCAAAACGTTCCAGGCGGAGATCGAAAGCCGTATCACGCCCCCCCTTGAGGCCACGGTGGACGTACAGGAGACGCAGGGGGTGAGAGTGGTACGGTTGGTGATGCCCCGGGGGGATGATCCGCCTTACGCTATTGACGACAACAAGATCTATGTGCGCAGCGAAGTGGAGACCACTCTTGCGGTGCGGGATGAGATCGTGAATCTGGTCAAGCGGGCACAGGCAGGACGCACGGTCGTGCCGGTGGAGAAACCCTTGCCAGGGCCAGTCTCCGACCGTGCCCCCATCGAGCCACCCCGGACGGGAGTGGAGATCGTGGAGACCGAGGAGCGCAAAGGCACGATCTACCACACGATGCGCGACCTGCGCAACGGCAACGTGGTCAAGAACGTCACCCGAAAGTCTGCGCGGCGGCTATGGCGCTATGCGATCACCCAGGCTGAGGAACACCCGGTGTACGGTAGCAAGGTCGAGTGGCACGGGGATATCAGCCTGCTCAAGCGGCGGGAGCACGCTGGTCGGGCGCGCTACGATCTGGTGCAGCGGGAGGATGGCAAACTGCGCACCTACTATGGGGTGACGGAGGACGGCATTCACGGGGAATGGGCGCGGTTGGTGGGATTGGAGGCGGATGAGGAACAATGACAGACCTGACAGGTTTCGGAAAACCTGTCAGGTCTTGAGGAGGCCCAATGAAGTCACGTTATCGCTGGTTCGTCGTGTTCGTGTTCTTCGTGTTTATGCTCCTTCACCAGTCCGACAAGTTGCTCATCGGCCCGCTGACCACCCCCATCATGGAGACGTTTGGCATAAACGAAGCGCAGATGGGCGCGGTGTTCACCGGTGCGCTCGTCGTCGGGGCGGTGTTCTATCCACTCTGGGGCTACCTGTACGACCGGTACACGCGGTCGAAACTTCTGGCGCTGGCCTCGTTCTTATGGGGTTCGACCACCTGGCTCAGCGCCATCGTGCCCACCTACCCGGCTTTTCTCGCCACGCGCGCTTCGACGGGCATCGACGATTCCAGTTACCCCGGTCTCTACAGCCTGATCTCTGACTACTTCGGCCCGAGCATACGAGGCAAGGTCTACGGGCTGCTGCAACTTGCGCAGCCGTTGGGCTATATGTTGGGATTGATCGCAGCCACGCTGCTGAGCGGTGTTCTGGGCTGGCGCGGCGTGTTCTACATCACCGGGTCGCTCGGCGTGCTGTTGTCCATTCTGATCTTCTTCGGCGTGCGCGAGGCTCCGCGCGGCAAGAGCGAGCCAGAACTGGCAGACCTGGAGCAGATCGGCATCTACCGCTTCGATTGGAAGATCGCTCTCGGCCTGTTCCGCAAACGTAGCCTGCTGCTCCTGTTCGCCCAAGGTTTTGCCGGGGTCTTCCCCTGGAACGTCATCACTTACTGGTTCTTCCGCTACCTGGAAACGGAGCGGGATTACACCCCGGACGCCGTGTTGATGACGATGGCTCCGGCGGTGCTGGTGTTGGCTTTAGGGTACTTCATAGGCGGCGCGGTGGGCGATTTCTTCTTCAAGCGCACCCCACGTGGCCGGCTGCTTGTCTCTATGACAGCCGTCCTCCTCGGCGCGATCCTGTTGACAATCACCATGAGCATCCCAGCGGCAGACCAAACTCTCTTCACGGCGATGCTCATGATCACGGCAGTGTTCATCCCCTTCGCCTCGCCCAATGTGATCTCCACGGTCTACGACGTCACGCTGCCGGAGGTGCGCAGCACGGCGCTGGCGGTTCAGTACTTCATCGAGAGCGCCGGGGCGGCACTGGCTCCTTTGCTGGCCGGTCTAATCGCCGTGCGGTCGTCTCTGCACAATGCGATCCTGCTCATCTGCATCTCCACCTGGGTGCTCTGCTCGATCTTCTTTGCCTTCGCTGCCTACATGGTCCCTCGCGACATCGAGACGCTGCGGAGCCAACTGCGCGAGCGGGCGGAACTGGAACGAGCGAGAGGTTCGTAAGATAGTCGAGGTATAAGGGACGCCGAAATGCCAGACAACAACGCCGAAGTAGACATCACCGGGAGCGTCGGCAATGGGACCAGGCAAGCGGCAGTGGGAAAGGACATCACCCAGACAGGCGATATTACCTACGGCCCAAGCCACAAGACGGTCTTCCACGGCCAGACCTTCCAGGACACATTGGCCCTGGCGCAGGTGCTCGCGGATCTGATGCGGGCAGCCGACCCAGCCCGCGTCCACGAAATACTGACCCGCGACGGGGAGGGCAACGTCGTCGTGGGCCGGGAGGAGGCGGTGCTCAGCCGCCCCCAGGCACAGGCGCTGGTACAGGCGCTGCACGAACTGCCCCCGGACGCGCCCGCAGAGACTCGTCGCGAACTGGCGGCCGTCGCCCAGGCTCTCTCCGACGACCTGGTGCCCCCGGCCGACTTCGCCCGCCGCGCCCGCGAGTACGCTGCCCGCCAGCGGCGGGACCGGCGCAGCCCCACGGTCCGGGCCGAGGCCGAGGAACCGCTTTACGTCCCGCTGCAACTTCGCTTTCGCCGCGCTATCCTGGCCCCTGGCGACGCCCTCTTCCGCCGGGAGGAGCGCACCTACGACGACATCCGGACCGCCGTCGAGGCCCCCAACCCGGCCTCGCCCCAGGGAGAGCCCTTCCCCGCGCTCGTCATCCTGGGCGAGCCCGGCGCAGGCAAGTCCACCTCCCTGCGCCACCTGGGGCTGACCCTGCTGCGGGCCGTCCTGGATGACCCCTCCGCCCCTCTCCCCCTCTTCGTCAGCCTGGGCGACCACGCCGCAGGCGCTCCCATGGACTTCTTGACCGACCAGTACCGCCGCTGGTACGGCGACGAAAACCTTCCGTCCGTCCTGGAGGCAGGGCGGTTGTGGCTCCTGGCCGACGGCCTCAACGAGATGCCCGCCGCCGCCGAGCGGGACTACGAGGCCCGGGTGAAGGCCTGGCGCCTTTTCTTCCAGGAGGAGTTTCCCCCTGGCAACCGGGCGTTGGTCGCCTGCCGCATAGCCGACTACGGCACCGGCCTGGCGCTGCCCCGGCTGGAGGTCGAGCCGATGGACGAGGGACGCATCCAGGACTTCGTCGCCCGCCGCTTCCAGGATGCGCCCGAGCAGGGGGAGAATCTGTGGCAGGCGCTCCTGGACGACCGGAAGGCCCGTGGTCCCGAGCGCGGGCTGTATGGCCTGGCCCGCAACCCGTTCTGGCTGGTGATACTGGTTGACGTCTACCGGGACTGGGAGCATCTCCCCGAGAACCGGGCCGCGCTGGTGCAGCACTTCGTGGACCGCTGGCTGGCCTACGAGGCGGACCGGCCCGGCCAGGTGCTGACCGGGAAGGAACGGGCGGCGCTGCAACTGGCGTTGGACCGGTTGGCCTTCGCCATGCTGTGGGAAGGTCAGAATGCCCCCCAGCCCCGCTACTGGGCGCTCTCCCGCCTGCCGGAACGAGTGGACGTGGGCGGAGACCGGGTGGACACCGAGCCACGGAGGATGCTGGCATTGGCCGAATCCGCCTGCCTGCTGGAGTGCCGGGGCCAGCCCGAGGCTCCCGCCGTCCGCTTCTACCACCAACTACTTCTGGAGCACTTCGCCGGCCGGGAACTCCTCCGCCGCTTCCGCCTCCCCTCTCCCTCTGGGAGAGGGGACGGGGGTGAGGGCCTGGACGAACCACCCCTGTGGCACATCCCCTGGAAGGAGAAATGGCAGTTCGTCGAGAGCGGTTGGGACCCCCTGCCCCCGCCGCCGACCACCGGCTGGGAGGAAGCCACCGTCCTGGCGGCGGCTCGGGCCGCCCTCTCCCCCTCCTTCCCCCCCAATGGGGGGGACAGAGGGGGGGAGCGACTGGCCCCGCCTGGCGCGGGCCGTCCTGCCCCACAACCCGCCCCTGGCCGCCCGCTGCCTGCTGGAGACGGGCCTGCGGCCAGAGGAGCGGGCGCGGGCCGAGGTGACCGACCGGTTCCTGGCCATCATGCGCGACCCCGCCACGACCGGTGGCCTGAACCCTCGCCAGCGTCTCTCGCTGCGCATCTCCTGCGGCCTGGCGCTGGGCGCGCTGGGCGACCCTCGCATCCTCGGACAGGATAGAGAGCGGGAACGAATGGCCATCCACCCCGATGGTCACCGCGTCCGCTTTGTGGAACCCGCCTGGAGCCAGGTGGTGCCGGCCGGGCCGTTCCAGATGGGCAGTTCCCGCGACGACCCCGATGCCTACGACAACGAATACTCTGAGGCGACCGGTTACCGGACCCACACCGTCGTCGTTCCCCACGACTACGTCGTCGGCCTGTACCCGGTCACCAACGTCGAGTACGGTTGTTTCGTCGAGGACGGGGGGTACGAGGACGAACGCTGGTGGGACACCGGCGAGGCCCGCAGTTGGCTGCGGGGCGAATTGGACCTGAGCGAACCCTGGTTCCGCCGCTGGCGGCAGATCGGCCAGTGGGTGCGGGAGGGGGCGGTAGACCTCGACGAGTGGATAGCCCAGCGACGGATGATCCCGCAGCAGGCTGAAACCTGGAGGTGGGTTGCCACTCTCGACGACGAGGAACTGGCCCGGCAGGTGCAGAAAGCAGCCGGGTCCACCGCTGCCGAGCGGCGCCAGCCCCGCTTGTGGGAAGACCGCCGCTACAACAACCCCTCCCAGCCGGTCGTCGGCGTCTGCTGGTACGAGGCCCGCGCCTACTGCGCCTGGCTCACCCACCAGTTACGCAACACGCAACACGTTTCACGTTTCACGCTTCACGTTTCACGTCTTCACGTGCGGCTGCCGACGGAGGCGGAGTGGGAGAAGGCGGCGAGGTGGGATGGCTCGACGAGGCTCGCCACAGGCGGCAAACAGGCCCGTCGCTACCCCTGGGGGGACCAATGGGACGAAACGAAGGTCAACACGCTGGAGGGACGGGTGCTGACGACCACCCCGGTGGGGGTCTACTCCGAGGGGGCCACCCCCTGCGGCTCGCTCGATTGCGCTGGTAACGTCTGGGAGTGGACCTCCAGTCGCTGGGGACCGGAGGTGGAGCGGCCGGCCTTCGGCTACCCCTACGATCCCGAAGACGGCCGGGAGGAGCCAGGCGGTACCGACCTGCGGGTCGTGCGCTCCGGTTCCTGGTACGGCGAGGCGCGACTTGCGCGGTGCGCCTTCCGCAACAGGTACAACCCCGCCAACGGGCCCGACGACAGCGGGTTTCGGGCGCTCCTCCAACTCTCCTGATTCTGGGCTGCTGGGTTGCTGTGCTGCTGAGTTTCTGGAGTTCTGGAAGCGATTTTTTTCGATTTCCGGCGTTTGCCTACAGTATCATCTTATGGTATCATCCAACCTGTTATGAGCAGGGGGAAACAATCGCCCATCTTCGTCAAGACCTACGATTTCCTGGTCTGGCTGCTGGGCCGCACCACCCGCTTCCCCAGGAACGAGCGCTTCCGGCTGGCCAAACGGTTGGAGGAGACCGCTTTTGGCTTCTATGATCTACTCCTGCAGGCTGGCCGGCTGCCCGCAGACTTCGGAGGTCTCTGAGACCTCCGAGGTCTTGAGTGATGGGGGGACAGGCCGAAGAGCGCGGTGTGCCTACCGCAACAGGAACAACCCCGATTCAACGCAGAGGCGCAGAGACGCCAAGAAAAACAAGTGTCAGGTGTGTCTTCTCAATAAACTGGGGTTTGACAGATGAGAAACCGGGTTTTTCAGAAAAAACCCGGTTTCTTTCCCCGAATTTTTGAAAAGATACTGTCAGATGAATGTTTCTCAGTCAAACGTCCTGATGTCTTCAAATACTGAAGCGCCGCTTAAGAATCTCTGCGCCTCCGCTCCTCTGCGTCTCTGCGTTAAAAATCGCCCTCCAACCACCCGTCCATTGGGTATTGGTCATTGGACATTGGTCATTGGCATCCTCCTCCTGGCGGCCGGCCTGCGATTGACCCGGCTCGACCTGGTCGAGTTCAAGTACGACGAGGCGACGACGGCCCGCAGTGCCCTGGCGATCGTCCACGAGGGTCAGTTCCCGGCGATGGGGATGATCAGTTCCCAGGGCCCCCGTAATCCGCCGCTGATGAGTTATGTGCTGGCGCTGCCCTTTACCCTCTCCCAAGACCCCCGGCTGGCAGCAGGCTGGGTGGCGCTCCTGGGCGTGGTGGCGGTGGGACTGTCCTACTGGATCGGGCGGGCCTACTTCGACTGGCGCGTGGGAGCACTGGCGTCACTCCTCTTCGCGGCCAGCCCATGGGCAGTTTTCTACAGCCGCAAGGTCTGGGCACAGAACCTGCCCACCCTCACGCTGCTCTTCGTCTCCGCCGTCCTGGCACTGGTCGTGCGCCGCAGGCCCTGGGCGCTAACGGGTGCGCTGGTGATGGCAGGGTGTCTAGTGAGCCTCCACCTGGGCGGGCTGGTGTTTCTCTTCATCCTGGCCGCCGTCGTGCTCCTATTCCATCGCTGCGTCCGCCCCACCCCCCTGCTGGTTGGCCTCGTGCTGCTGGCGCTCATCTTGAGTCCCTACCTGCTCCAGGACGCTCGCCAGGGCTGGCCCAACCTGCGCGCCTTCGCGGACCTGGCCGGGCGATTCGGAGGTAGAGGCGAGGGGGCCCCGCCCCTGTACCTGCAGGCCCCCCGTGTGGCCGCGCTGATCGTCGGCGGCTACCACCTGGAGGACCTGGCTGGAGCGTATCACGCGGACTTTGTGGCATCTATTCTTGATCTGCGCTGGCTCGATCGCGTCGAGACAACGCTCTTGTGGGCTGGCCTGGCCTGGCTGATCTGGCAGGTGGGACGGGAGGCGTTGGCCGGTCGGGGGCGCCTCTCGCACCAGGGGGCGGCGCGGCTGGTGCTCCTATGCTGGTTCGGTGTGCCCGTGGCGCTGCTGCTGCGTCACACCGAGCCAGTGCGTCTCCACACCCTGATCCTGCTGTACCCGGTGCAACACCTGACCATCGCCCTGCTCCTGGTGGATGTGATGGACTGGGGAAAGCGAAATGTATCACGCCTTACCACTCACACCTCACGTTTCACTCCCCATGCCTGTGCGCTGCTCATCGTGTTGCTCCTCGTTTGGCAGGTGTACTTCCAGCAGTCACTGCTGACCTTCGTGGACACGCACGACACGCCGGGTGGGTACGGCGCACCGGTCAAATATCCGCTGGCGGCGGCCCACCGGGCGGAGGAACTCCTGACCGAGACAGGGGATGCGGAATTGATCGCGCTTCTGCCTGGGGCCGATCCCCGCTATAATGGACAGGCGGCTGTCTTCGACGTTCTGCTGCGGCAAGATCACCGCCTGGTGGATGGGCGGCAGGCACTGGTGTTGCCAGCCCAGCCGGCCGTGTACCTGGCGGACCCCAGGGCCGGGCCTGCGCTGACACCGCTGGCAGAGATAGCCATTGAGGTTGAACCAGCGCTGCCACTGCGAGGCGGCGGTGAGGGAATGTACCGCTTCTTCTGCTGGCAGCCGGCCGCTGTGACTCCGGCTCACCCATGGGGCGGCGAGCCGGCACGCTGGGCCTCTGGCGCGACGCTCGTGGGATACGATTGGTCGGGTGAACCTCAGCCTGGTGGTACGGTGCATTGGACGCTCTACTGGCGCGTCGAGGAACTCCCCGCCGCTTCGGTGGGGCCGGGGGGGGTATCGACCGGGAGCGACATACACTGGTTCAACCACCTGATGGATGGTGAAAGCACTCGTTGGGGACAGATGGACGGGGTGGGGTTTCCGGCGTCCGGATGGCGCGTGGGCGACACTGTGGTCACCTGGTTCGACATCCCCATCAGCCCCGACGCACCGCCGCCGCCGTATTTCGTCCGCAGTGGGATGTACACCTACCCGGACGTCGTCAATATTCCGCTGGTCGACGCAGCCGGCAACCCGGCAGGCGAGTTCATAGAATTGGGGCCTATCGATGCGACGCCGTGAACTGCTCCTCGATTTGACCTCCCTGGCGCTATTGGCGCTGATCGCCGTGGCTTTCTTCTGGCCGCTGGTCTTCGCCGGGCAATGGATTCCGCGCGGTGGCGGCGACCTGGTCTCTTTCCTCTGGCCTATGTACCGCTTCGCCGCTCGCAGCCTGCGGGCTGGCGTCATCCCCCTCTGGAACCCCTATCTTTACAGCGGCGCCCCCTTCGTCGCCGACAACCAGTCGGGCGTCTTCTACCCGATCAACTTGCTGACCTTCGCCCTTTTCGGCGAGCCCTCCTACGGGACGATGGAGGCGCTGGTCGTCTTCCACGTCTGGCTGGCGGGCGTGAATATGTTCGCCCTGGCGCGGGGATTGGGCCTGCGCCGGCCCGCCGGGCTGGTGGGCGGGGTGGCCTTCGCCCTCTCCGACCTGTTCGTGACCCACATCGGCAACTTGAACCTCAACGCGACGGCGGCCTGGCTGCCGCTGCTCCTGTTACTGACGCATCGCGCCCTGACCAAGAGAACCCCTGGCTGGGCGGCCGGGGCTGGTGTCGTGTTGGCGGTGGCGGCATTGGCCGGCCACGGCCAGATGCTGCTCTTCCTGGCCCTGACGCTCGTGCTTTACCTGCTCTACCGGCTGGCGGTGGACCTGCGACGCGGCTGGCGATGTGAGTTGCGCACGCTGGGGCTGGTGACGCTTATCATCGCCGTGGGAGTGGGCGGAGCAGCGTTGATGCTGCTGCCAGCCTACGAGATGGCCGCACACACCGGCCGGGGCCACCTGCCCTACGACGAGACAACCCGCTACTCGCTGCCGCCGCAGGCGCTGATCGGTCTGCTGGCTCCCGGCTTCTACGGGCGTGGCCTGACCGGATTCTGGGGCCCCTGGGAACGGGTCGAGGTGGGGTACGCGGGCGTGGCGACGCTGGTGCTGGCAGCGGTAGGGATAGCAGCGGACTGCAAAGCACGGATTGCGAGTCTCAAATCTCACGTTTCACGCCTCACGCTTCACGTTTCACGCTTCACGTCTCACGTCTCACGTTCTAGTTTTCCCACCGGCTTCTTCGCACTCCTGGTGCCGCTGGCTTTTATCCTGGCGATGGGACGGTACACGCCGCTCTACGGGCTGCTGTACCGCTACGTGCCCACCTTCGACCAGGTACGGGCACCGGCGCGGCTGATCCTGCTGGCCGACCTGGGGCTGGCGGCGCTGGCGGCCTATGGCCTCGACCGGCTGCTGCGGGGTAGGAGGGACTCCGCCGGGCTGGGCGCACTGATCGCCGGGGCCATCCTGCTGGCCGTGGGGCTGCCGCAGGCACGGGCGGTGCCGCCTCCTGACCGTGTCCCGCAGGCAACGACGAGTATCGTCATCGCTGCCGCGCTGCTGGGGCTTAGTGGGTTGCTCGTCTGGCTCGCTCGATGGCGCGGGTGGGCGGGTTGGCTGCTCCTGCTTCTGCTGGCGGCCGATTTGATCTGGCTGGGCTCCACGCTGGAGGCCGAGCCGAACGATCCCACGCTGGGCTTTCGCCACGAGGACGTCGTCGCCTTCCTGGGGCGGGACCCCGGTCTCTTCCGCATCGAAGGGGCGGCCGGGGCCTGGCAGCCGGACGCGGCTCTGGTGCACGGCCTCTACGACATCGGCGGCGTCTACAACCCGCTGGGGCTGGCTCCGTACCAGGCCTATCGTTGGGCGACAGGTGAGCGGGGGGCGCCGCTCTACAACCTGTTGGGCGTCAAGTACGTCCTTTCTGGCAAGGACAGGCAGCCCGGCGATGAGCGGCTGGTACCGGTCTACAGCGCGAACCCGGAAATTGACGTCTACCTGAACACGACGGCGCTGCCCCGGGCGCTCCTGGTCCATCGCTCGCAGGTGGTGGACGACCACGCGGCGGCGTGGGAGGCAATCCACACGCCGGGGTTCGACCCTACGCAGATGGTAGTGCTGGAGCGGGAGCAGGTTGAGAATGGGGAATGGGGATCGGGGATTGGAGATTGGAGATTGGAGAATGGAGAATGGAGAGGGGACAGTCATATCTCGTTCGTGCGGTATGGATTAAATGAGATCGAGTTGGCGGTGCGCACGCCGGTGAGTGGAACCCTGGTGCTGAGCGACGTGTACTACCCGGGCTGGCGGGCGACGGTGGACGGCGTGCCGGCCGAGGTGCTGCGGGCCGATTATGCCTTCCGCGCAGTCTCGCTCCCGCCGGGTGAACACGTTGTCAGGATGGAGTTCGCCCCGTGGATCTGGCGCGTGGGCCTGGCGGTGAGCATCGTCACGTGGGCCGGGTTGGGCATTTGGGCCAGTTTTGGTTTAGCCGCAACTGCTCAGCCAGTCATAAATGGGACACGGATCCACACGGATCACACAGATATACGCAGATAAAGACAAAAAAATCTGTGAGAACCCGTTTCATCTGTGTGTATCCGTGTGCTATTTGTGCCTGTTTTGGGAAGAGCCTGAGCAGTTATTGTCCAAGAACGTCCAAGAGGGTATATGACAGAGCATCGAGTGATCGTCGTTGGAGGAGGCGCAGCCGGTTTGATGGCCGCTGGGCAGGCCGCCGAACTGGGGGCCGACACGCTGCTTCTCGAAAAGATGGATCGTCCGGGACGCAAGCTATACATCACCGGCCAGGGGCGTTGTAATCTGACCAACGTAGCTCCGTTGTCCGAGTTCATCACGCATTTCGGGCCGAATGGGCGTTTCCTCCGCCAGGCTTTTTCCCGGTTTTTCACATCTGAACTCGTGGCTTTCTTTGAAAGACTGGAGGTTCGTACCGTGACCGAGCGAGGAGGACGGGTCTTTCCAGCCAGCGGTCGAGCCCATGACGTGGTGGATGCGCTGATATGGTGGGTTAGCAAGCGTGGCGCGACCCTGCGGACTCGATCGCCGGTGGAGGGATTACTTGTCGAGGGAGGACGGGTAGTCGGGGTGCAGGTGGCCCGTGCCTCTTCCCAGAAAACCTCGACCGGGCTACTTCGTGCGAACGTCCACGCAGATGCTGTAATCGTCGCGACCGGGGGGGCGTCTTATCCCGCCACCGGGTCAACGGGGGATGGGTATCGGCTGGCCGAATCAGTGGGACACACCATCGTGCCGATTCGACCGGCGCTGGTCCCCCTGGAAACAGCCGGCGACGTTGCCCCCAGGCTGCAAGGCCTGAGCCTGCGCAACGTGACAGTCCGCGTGTGGGTCAATGGGAAAAAGCGAGTAGAGATATTTGGCGAAATGCTCTTTACCCACTTCGGTCTTTCCGGGCCGATCATCCTCTCCCTGAGCAGGCAGGTTGTGGACGCGCTGCGCCTGGGCCAGGACGTGACACTTTCCATTGATCTCAAACCGGCTCTCGACGAGCACACGCTGGACGCCCGTCTTCTCCGCGACCTGGATGCGCATGGCAAGCAGCAGTTTCACACGTTGCTTAAAGGGCTGCTTCCCAGCAAACTGATCCCCGTTTGCATGGATCTGACATCCATCTCCCCGGACAAGGTTGGACACCAGATCACGGCTCAGGAGCGCAAGCGACTACGGACGTGGTTGAAGGATTTCCGCCTGAAGGTGACCGGGTATCGTTCGTTTACGGAGGCAATCGTCACCGCCGGTGGGGTGGACACACGAGAGGTTGACCCACGCACGATGACTTCGCGCCTGGTAGAGGGCCTCTATTTCGCCGGTGAACTGCTGGACGTGGATGCCGACACCGGCGGCTATAACCTGCAAGCGGCGTTTTCTACCGGTTGGATTGCTGGCCGGTCTGCGGCAGGATGATTCAAGACCTGACAGGTTTCAGAAAACCTGCCAGGTCTGGCTGCGTCCAGAATTCCGGGATGTGGTCTCAGCGCCCTAGCACCCACCGCGCGATGACCAGACGCTGGATCTCGTTCGTCCCCTCACCAATGGCGCAGAGGCGCTGGTCCCGGTACATGCGCTCGACCTCGTACTCCCGCACGTAGCCGTAGCCGCCGTGGACCTGGATCGCCTTGCGGCAGGCTCGCTCTGACATCTCGGTGGCGAAGAGTTTAGCCATCGCAGCCTCTTTGGTGAACCGCTCCCCCTGCTCCTTGAGCCAGGCAGCGCGGTTGACCATCAAGCGGGCGGCCTCAATCTCCGTGGCCACGTCGGCGATCATCCACTGGACAGCCTGGAACCTGGCGATGGGCTGGCCAAACTGCACTCGCTCCCTCGCATACGCAACAGCCCTCTCGAACGCTCCCTGCGCCAGCCCCACCGCCATCGCCGCGATGGCGATCCGCCCGGCATCCAGCGTGGTCAGGAACTGTTTGAAGCCCTCGTTCTCCTTGCCCAGCAGATTCTCCGCCGGGACACGGCAGCCCTCGAAAAAAAGTTCTGAGGTCACCGAGCCTTTCAACCCCATCTTCTTCTCGTCCCGTCCTGGCTCGAAGCCAGGCGTGCCCTTTTCGACGATGAACGTGGAGATGCCCCGCGTGCCTTTTTCCGGGTCGGTCTTGGCGGTGACGACGACCACGTCAGCGATGGAGCCATTGGTGATGAAATTCTTCTGGCCGTTGATGACCCATTCGCCCGTTTGATGGTCGCGGACGGCGCTGGTGCGCGTGGCCCCGGCGTCGGAGCCAGCCTGCGGCTCGGTCAGGCCAAAGGCGCCGATCTTCTCCCCCCTGGCCAGCGGCACCAGGTACTTCCGCTTCTGCTCCTCGGTGCCGAAGAGATAGATGGGCTCGCAGCAGAGAGAGGTGTGGGCGTCGAGGGTGATGGCCATGGAACCAGAGACGCGGGCGATCTCCTCCAGCGCGATGACCAGGCTGGTGTAGTTGCCGCCGGAGCCACCGTATTCCTCCGAGAAGGGGAGGCCCAGGATGCCCAGTTCTCCCATCCGGCGGAACAGATCGTCAGGGAACTGATCCGTCGCGTCTATCTCCTCGGCGCGGGGTGCGATCTCCTTCTCGGCGAAGTCCCGCACCATACGGCGGATCATGCGGTGTTCTTCGGTTGGTTCGAAGTCCATTGTCACTCCTTGTTTATTTCCCGATCACCATCCCCGTGGGGTCAATCTCGCGCAGGATGCGGCGTACCTTCGGTGGGGGCGGTTCGGTCGTCGCCACCCCGTTATCATAGGGGATGATGAGTTCGAAGCCGCTGTTGGCCCGCACGTCGTCCACGGCGACGCCGGGGTGGGTCGCGAGCAGCCGCATACGCTTGCTCTCCGCGTCAAAGTCGTACAGCCCCAGTTGGGTGATGACACGGTGGGGGCCGCTATTCGCCGGCAGCCCGGCCCGCTCACGCGCGCCTGGCCCATCCAGGTAGCCGGGCGTGGTGAGGAAGTCCAGACGCTCTACGAAACGCCGCTGGTCCTGCCGCATCACGATGATGGTGTGCCAGCAGAACGAGCCGATGTCGTTGGCCCCGCCACTGCCGGGGAGACGCACTTTGGGCGTCTCGTGTGGACCGATGACAGTCGTGTTGAGGTTGCCATAGCGGTCCATCTGCGCTGCGCCGAGGAAGCCGTAGTCCACGTAGCCAGCCTGTCCCGCCGACATCACGTCGTGCATACTGGAGGCGGCGCAGGCGTGGTAGAAGGTGCGGCTGTCGCCGACGGAGATGGGCAGCACCGGCACCTGCGGACCGATGCCGCCCGCCTCGAAGATGATAAGCAGGTTAGGCGCATGGGTGCGCTGGGCCAGCATCGCTGCGATCATCGGTAGTCCCGTGCCGACGAAGACCGACTTGTTGTCCTCCAACAGCCCGGCCGCGACGTAAGCCAGCAATTCGGTGGGGTTGTAATCTTGGTTCATTTCCCCTTCTCCTCCAGCCAGGGCGCGCGCAGCGGAGCCTCCAGGTGCTCCACCTGGCGCAGGTACTCCAGTTGCTCTTGCCCCCCGATCAACTCCAGGTACTCAGCAAAGTCCTCGACGCCGTAAACGTACCGGTCGGAATACTCGGCCGCGCCCTCGTCCGTCTTCGAGAGGTGCAGCCATTCGCCGATGTGCGTTTCGTCGAAGTAATACCGGTCGGGCATCAGCGTGGGGTGTGCCCCATACGGCACCTCGACGACAGCGTCCACCAGGTAGTAGGGGATGGCCGTGCGCTGCGGATACTCACGAATCACGTCTTCGTCCACAATCTTCTCGGTGGTGATGATCAGCCGCCGGGCGGCGCGGGCCAACTCAAAGTCCTCGATGGCGATGCCGTCAATCTGGCAGTTGCCGTACTCGTCGCAGCGGTGGACGTGCATCAACACCACATCGGGATAGCAGGCAGGCAGCAGGCAGATGGGCTTGCCGCTGAATGGATCCTCGATGACGCGGGCTGAACTCTGTGCCAGCGTGTCGGTGCCGAGCATCACCCGCGTGGGGATGAACGGCAGCCCCATCGCGGCGGCCAGGAAGCGCCACTGGTAACCAGCGTTGCTGATCTCGGCCACCACCTGGCAGCGCCCGCCCTCGACGGCGCGACGTGAGGCGGGCGAGAGCCCCCGCAGTTCGTGCCCGAAGGCGTAGGCCACCTCAATGCGGCAGACAGCACCAGCGGCGATGAGGACGTCGGAGTCTTGCACGGCGGTCTTGCCGCAAAAGGTGAGGCCCCGCTTACGCTGCCGGACGATCTCGTAGACGGCGGCCATTGAGACGCGGATGTGGCCAAAGCCGCCGCAGGCGATCAGCGCCCCGTCGGGCACGTATTGGGCGACTGCTTCCTGTACTGTGGTGCGCTTATCTTTCAGGGCACGTGACTTGTGCGCGGCGACCCAGGCGCGGTGCTCGTCCGGGTCGTGCCACCCGATCAGTTCGCCTTGGCCTGTTTGCAGAACGTTCATTGTCTTACATCTCCCCCGCCCCCTCCTCGCTTCGGGGAGGGGGATATTCTATGCCGGTGGTGACTTCGCCGCCGGCAGTGATATAGGCGTGGGCTATGTAGGGAGTGTTGTGAGCGATGCCGACGCGGCCCAGCCGGTCGAGCACGATGATCCCGCCATGTCCGGCGGTGCGCTCGGCAAGGAGTGCGACGGCTGCATCGGCCGCTTCCTGGGCAGCCAGCCCCCTGGCGATGAAATCGCACGCGGCCTTGCTGATGACCACCCTCATCAGCAGTTCACCCAAACCGGTCGCGGAAACAGCGCCGGTGCGATTATCGGCGTAGGCCCCACAGCCCACCAGGGGCGAATCGCCCACGCGACCAGGGAGTTTGTTGAAGGTGCCGCCGGTGGAGGTGGCGGCTGCCAGATTCCCGTCCGCGTCCAGCGCCACCGCGCCGACTGTGTCCGATGGCGCAGAAACCGGGTTTTTGAGAAAAAACCCGGTTTCTTTCTCTGGCTGGGCCGTCTTCCAGCGCTCCAGTTCCCGACCGGTCAGCAGTTCCTTGGGCGGACAGATGGGTAAGCCGTGCTCGCGGGCGAAAGCCTCCGCGCCCGCGCCGACGAGCATCGCGTGCTCGCTCTTGGTCATTACCAGCCGGGCCAGCGTGACCGGATGGCGTACCCGCTGCACGGCTGCCACTGCGCCGAAGTTGAGGTCGTGGCCGTCCATGATGATAGCGTCCAGTTCGACCTCGGCCGCGGCGTTGAGGAAGGAACCGTAGCCAGCGTCGAAGGTAGGGTCATTCTCCATCACGCGCACGGCCGCCTCGACCGCCTCCAGCGCTGACCCACCGCGAACAAGCACGGCCCGACCTGCATCCGCGGCGCGGCGACAGCCCTCAATGTGGGCCTGGTGGGTCTCCTTTGGAATGTCGTAGGCCCCGCCGTGGACAATGAGAGTGACAGGATTGTTCATAGTACCGCCATATTGATTGAAGAGTATGTGGCTGTTGCTTCAGACATCCTTACATCCCCCATGCCAACTCTCACGCATCATACCGTTCGCGCAGATAGTTTCGCCAGCCCAGGTCAATTCCATCAATTCTATTCACACGCGCCATGAACTGCTCCACCGTCCAATGACACATCGGTGGCACACCTTTCAGCACGACGTTCCACGCGCCGATTATGCCCCCATCCTCCCTGTCAACTAGCGAGTGGAGCTGCAGCGGAACCGCGTGCAGTTTGATGTTCCTGGAAAAGCCGATGGAGACCACCTCAACCTCGTCCGCCTCGTCCGTCTGCCGGAGGTACGCCGCCAGAAGGAACTGACGCATCAGTTGATAGAATGGACCCTGAAAGGGGCAGCCTTGCGCGCTCGCGAAGGCAGCAAGCGAAATGCCCGCTGCCTCCATATGTTCCCAATAACGCCGTGACCTGCGGTCCTCACCCGTCGTCAGCAAACACGACCGGGCAGGGTCTACGTCCTCCGCCACATCCAGCGACCGGCACCTGGCCTTTTCATCCTTGTGAGCCGGTTTGAAGGCACCGCACGCACCAAAACCGCGTTCGGTGTATTTCCACTCAACCAGAGTTATGCACCTCCGCTTGCTCCTTCCGGTCCAGAAGATGGCCGCGTCAATACTGGTGCGGTACAGCCCTCGCTTTCCTCCCTTCGGCTCGCCCAACCACTGCGTGATCTCCGGCGGGCCTGTGTATTCGAACTCGATTCCCGTCACCTCATGCAGACCTGGAAGGAAAGGCTGCAACGCAGCCTTGGCCAGATCAAGGTTCTGCCGGAGTGGGAAGAGAAAGTTCAGGCACGCTGCCTGAGAACTCTTCAGGTTCAGCACTTCAGAGTGGAGGGTAATGTCCTCTTCGGCCAGGTAGGACAGGATTGCATCGGCTAGAGGCTCGTAGAAGACCAGCCGTTCATGCCCAGTGGGCAGGATGTGCGGGTAAGTACCACCGCGGTAAGTGCCATCGCCGAGTTGGGGCCAGTGCCGGCGCTTGAAGGCAACCTGTCGGAAGATCTCCTGCTGCTCGAAACTGTTCTGCCGGTAGAACCAGGCTGTATCCCCGCCTTCCTCACCAGGAAGCACGTGACGCTTGATGGTGGCTGGAGACATCGTTCACCTCCTCGTCCATCTCGTTTACCTTATCGCCCTCTGTGTCTCAGAACGAAACTGGAGCGGAGATGCTCATTGAGACTGACGGGGCAACGGGCCTCAGCCGGGTTCCGCTCATAGACCCGCCGCCCCGCCCGCTATCCGTTCTTTTCTCAATCCGTTGTTGTCCTACACCGGCTTGAAATACGCGATATCCAGAATACTTCCCTTGCGATCCGCTTTCTCCTTGAAAACGGCCTCGACGCACATCCCGATGCAGACCTGGTCGGGCTCTACCTCGCCCAGGAAGTGAACCAATCCGCCATCGCTGCCATCTATGTGCACGAAGGCCATGACGCGCGGCTCCGGGAGCCGGTTGCCGTCCAGGTCCAGGTGGACAACGGTAAAGGTGTACACCCGGCCGGTGGTCGGCACCTCCACCCACTCATCCAGATGGGCAAAGCACTGCTCGCAGTAGAGGCGTGGCGGAACGTAGGTGATACCACAGGTCGGGCAGACGGTGCCCAGGAATTCGCCGTTCTCCTGGATCTCGCGGAAGAACCTTTCCCCGGCTATGCCGACGGTGTACCGGCCCTGGGTAGGCATGTTTCCTTCCCAGGCCAGCGCGTCGTGTAGATGCTCGATTCGATGTAGCATACTCATGTCTGCCCTCCTCTACTCCAACGGCCTGAAGTAAACGATGTCGGTGATGGCACCGGTGCGCTCCTCGGCCGGCTTCCACACCGCCTGCACCCGCATGCCGATCTTGATCGCCTGCGGATCCACCTCGCCCAACATGTGCATGATGCCCATCCCAGACGAAGCCCCGTCTATCTCAATGACGGCCGGGATCTGCGGCTCCTCCAGCCGGATCATATCCCAGGTGACATAACACAGGGAATAGGTGATGACGGTACCGGTGTCCTGGAGGTCCACCCAGCGGTCGGTGGCGCAGAAACATTGCTCGCAGAACATACGGGGTGGGATCAGTACCCGGCGGCACTCGGGGCAACTGCGCCCGATCAGTTTGCCGGCCTTCAGCCCTTGCAGGTAGTGGCCGACAGCCACCCCTGCGTCCCAGGCATAACAGGCGTTGGGGTCCCAGGTCTCGAAAAGGACGCGGCCTTCTTCAAAATCTTTTCTGCGAAGATATATACTGTCATATACGTACTCTTTCATCTTCCCCCTCCTAGACTCCCATCACAACCACGGTGCCGACCTGCATCAGGTCGCCCCAGGCCTGGGCCAGGCCGCGCTTCGGGTTGCCGGGTACCTGGCGTCCGTCCGCCTCCCCCCGCAACTGCCAGAAAATCTCGGCCACCTTCATCAGGCCGGCGGCGGCGATAGGATTGCCCACCCCCAGCAGCCCCCCGGAGGGACACACGGGCAGGTCGCCGTCCCGCTGGGTGACCCCGTCCGCGGCGGCTCTTGGTGCCTCCCCTTTGTCGAACAGCATCAGCCCTTCCAGGTGGTGCAGTTCCTTGTAGTTGAAGGGGTCGTAGGGCTCGGCGATGTGGATCTGCTTGCGCGGTTCAGTGATACCAGCCATCTCGTAAGCCATGCGCGCCGCCTCCTCGACGTAGGTGGGGTAGGACAGGTCGCGGTTGGTCCAGTAGGCGGTGTCCAGACTCCAGCCTACCCCCTCGATCCAGACCGGTTTGTCGGTCACACGGCGGGCGACGTGGCTGGCGCACATCACGAGGGCGACAGCCCCGTCGCTGATAGGGCTCACGTCCCCGCGCTGCACTGGCCAGGCCAGCACCTCGGTGTTCAAGATGTCCTCGACGGTGACGTTCGGGTCGCCCAGCAGTGCCGCAGGATGGTCGGCGGCGTTGCGCTTGTTCTTGACCGAGACGGTGGCGATGTCCCGCTTGTCGAGCCCGTAGCGGCTCATGTAAGCGTTCATCTCCAGCGCAAAGATCCACAGCAGGTTCGGCCACAGGGGCCGCTCGGTGATGTGGTCGAATATGGTGAGGAAAGCACCCTGCGGGTGGGGCTGGCAGGAGGACATCTTCTCCTCGCAGACGACCAGGACGGTGTCGAAGAGACCGCTGGCGACGTGGTACCAGCCCTGGATGGGGGCGAAGACGCCCGTGCCTCCGCCGACGTAGCCGCGCATGACCGGCTTGCCCCAGGCCCCGCAGCCGTCGGAGAGATACTCGCCCTTCATGTGTACGCCGTCGAAGGCATCGGGCGCGGTGCCGATTACCACAGCATCTACGTCGTCCAATGTCATTTCACAGGATTCCAGCGCCAGGTGGGCGGCCTCCCAGGCCAGTTCCTTGGCCGTCTCCTGGGCGCGGCGGACGAACTTGGTCATCCCCGCGCCGACTACTGCAACTCTCGATTTACTCATAGCTGCCTCCTACACTTGGAGTTGATATGTCTGTTTTACGAACGTCACGAGCACTTTGATGACGAACTCGGCATCGGCGATGGCTTCGTCGGCGTCATCTTGGGTATACCTGTCTGAAGGTGTCCAGATCGGCAGATCCACACGCCCAAAGAGTGGGTAGCGCGTCTTTGTGCCCTCCCACTCCAGTGCCTTGATCTTGCGCCCAATCTTGCGGATGTCCTTCATTTGGGGAAAAGCAGCCACCAGCCGGTCGGCGACCTGGTGCTCCATCACGATGATGCCTTCGAGAGCCAGAGTGGCCTTGGCTGCTTTTTCTACAGCCTGCTGACAAGCGGCCACAGTGCGGCTGTATTCTCCGCCGTCTCTCAGCAACCGTGCTGAGCGCAGGTCTGTGCGGGCCTCTTTGAAGAAAGCCCTGGCGACTTCACTATGGTCTAACTGCTGCAAGGCCGGGTACCTCCCATACATGCTCTTTGACCTTACGTGCCTGCCAGTCCTGTAGTTGCCTGGCAAAGCGTCTGACCAAGCGACGGAAAAAGCCCTCGCGGTCATATATCAGCCGGTGAGCGTCGTAGATCTCGAACATCAGTGGTGCACCGGTGACGACAGCCTGTTCCGCCTCATCCGGCGTGACCAGCAGTACCTGGATGGGCAGACCGTAGTCGAAGCCGACCTCGGCGATGTCCAGCGCCAGTTCCCGCTTCTGTCTTTCACCGGGCAGAGAGTCCGCGATGATGAGAAGGTCAAAGTCAGAGTCGGGACGGGCGTTACCTCGTGCACGGCTGCCGTAGAGCACGACCGACACCAATTGCTCGCCCAGGAGCTGGTGCACCTTCGCCATTGCGTCTTGAAGCACTGAGATGTCTCGCGGACGGTGGGTGGTCATCGTTTTCTCTTTCTCTAGTTACTCAGCACCACGGCCGCCCCACCGGTGGTGGGCACGCCGCGCCAGCCGAAGGCCAGCCCGACCTCAGCGTCTTCGATCTGCCGCTGCCCAGCCTCGCCGCGCAGTTGCAGCACTACCTCCAGCACGCGAGCCAGCCCGGTGGCATCAAGCAGGTGACCCTCGCCCAACGCGCCACCGGAGGGATTGACCGGGAACTCGGCCGTCAGTTCCGTACCCCCGGCAGCGGTCCATTCACCAGCAGCGCCCGGTGGACACAGCCCCAACGCCTCCAGATGTTGCAGTTCCTTGTAGGCAAAGGTGTCGTCCACCTCAGCGAAGTCGATCTCCGCCCGTGGGCTTTTGATGCCGGCGGTACGGTAGGCCATTTGGGCCGCGTCTCGTGCGTAGCGGGCCTCTCCCCAGGGGCGGCTCTCCATCCAGAACGTGTCGTTGGCCCACCCCACGCCGCGCACCCAGACCGGCCTGTCAGTGAGAGCGCGGGCGGTGGAGTCTGCGGCCAACACGAAGACGATGGCTCCGTCGCTGTGGCCGGCGCACTCCAGCCGGGTCAGTGGCTCGGCCACCGGCTCGGAGGCCAGCACGTCATCGGCGGACACTGCCGCCCCGTATCCGGCCAATGGGTTGAGCAGTCCGTTGTTACGGTTCTTGGCGGCCACGCACGCGCACTCCCGATGGGTCGTCCCGGTCTCGGCCATGTAGCGTTTCATCTCCATCCCGGCCACGTAGTAGGGGTGGGCGGCCAGCGGCCGGTTGAAGACCGGGTCGAAGGCGAAGGCCAGGATGTAGGGCAGGGTGAGGATGTTAGAGGCCTTGCTGTGGGCCTCGACGACGACGACGTCGAACCGCCCGGTGAGCATCTGCATCACAGCTGCCGCCAGGCCATGGATGCCCTCACCGGCGATGGTCTGGACGGGACGGTGCAGCGCGCCGAGCTGGTCGGGCACGTACTCGTCGAAGATACTGGTGCCCTCGTTGTAGTCCTCGGCGATGGTGACGAAACTGTCCACGTCCCTACGGGGGTCAATCCCGGCTTCCTCATAAGCCTGTACTGCAGCCTCATACATCAGTTCCTTGTACGACAGGTCGGGGGTGATGGAGCGGAAGCCGCTCCAGCCGGCCCCCACGATGGCAACTTCTCTGATCATACTCTGTGCCTCCTTATTTCAGCATGTGAAGTGTGGATTACGCCGAGCGATACAAGTATCCCGTGCCACCTCCTTCAGGGCTTGTTCTGAGCAACGCTGGACGGTAACTCAAATGCCCCGCCGGCGTGACAGGGCATCGGCTGGGAGGCTACGTCTCCAAAGTACCAGCCACGGTCGCCGGCGTGACACCTGGCTCAAATTGATGCGGCTTGCTTCAGACTCCAGCGCGCTGATTGTCACTGTCAACGTGTAGACCGTCTCCTGGCCGACCGAGACGGGCTTGATGAAGTAATCCTGCGTAGCAGGTAGCACGCCTCGCCATTCAGCCATGCCGTCTACGTACCTCTTTAGAGGAATCCCATCCGCCCCCACGATGGTTAAGAGAACATCATGGTTCGGTGACGTGATGATGACCTCCATCGTCTGGCCTCCCAGCGCGCGGACTACGTAGCCCTCGTCGTACTCGACACCGCTCTGCTCAGTACGCTCGATGCTGCCGGTCACGGTCACCGATGTCGCGCCCGCCTCAAATTGGATGCGCGTCGGCTCTGGCTCGGCAGTGGGGGTAGACGTTTCGGGTGTCGTCATTGCTGGTGACTCAGAGGTGAGGGTTGGCAGTTCAGACATCGCCGTCGGCGATTCAGGAGTAGATGTGGGTGATTCAGGCACTGCCGTGGCCGGGATGGGTGTCGCTATCTGCTGACCTGAGCAAGCCAACATCGCCGCAGCAACCAGAGACAGTGATAATCGCAACAGCGTGCTTTTATTCATCATCACTGAAGTCGCCTCTTGGGCTTTATGCTCCGCGCTCTTCCACAATCGCAATCTCCTCCTCGCTCAGGCCGTAGAGGTCGTAGACGCGACGGTCAATCTCGGCGTCGGTAGAGGTCAGGTCGGTCTCAATATCGCCCAGGTGAAGTGGCGCTCCGTGGCGGTCCAGGCCGACACCTTCCCCCCCTTTCATCCCCCCCACTGGGGGGGAAAGAGGGAGGGGAGGGAGGAAACGGCGCACGCTGGCAATCATCTCCGCCACGCACCGCTGGTGGGCCTCAGGAGTCGCGGTGGCCAGGCGCGGCACCTCCAATGCTGTCAGGACACCGTGTAGGACCTTACCACGGCTCCAGACTCGCTTGCGGCGCTTCTCCTCCAGAAATGCGCGCAGTGCCAAGAGCAGATACATGCGCAGGTCTTCGTCCTCGACGTCCAGCCGGACGACGTCGCGCTCGTGGGGCAAGTTGCCAACTTGTCTTACAGAGGCACGGATCAGCAGGCTATCCTCTTGCTCGTCCACGGCGATGCCGTTGACCTCGCCCTCGTCGTTGGCGTCCAGCAGGGCGTGGCGAGTGATGAAGTCCTGGTGCTCGTTCAGGAAAAGGCGCAAGGGAGTGGAGGTGCGCTCGTACGCGCGTAGGGCAGTGGCGAATCCATCTGTCACGGCCTGGCGAACCCGATTCAGGTCAAGCATGCGCTGGGCCAGGGCGACCAGCCCGTCGTGGGCAACGACATCGGCCGGGGCGATAAAGTCAATGGCGCGGAAGGGGAAATCGTCAATGTGCGTGATCTTCAACTCGGCAAACAGGCGTTCTACCCTTGGTACTTCCAGGCGAAAGATAGCCGTCATAAAGCTGGAATTGAGCAACGCCAGAACATAGCGTAAATCGTAGTCTTGCTGGCACTCCGCCCTGAGTAGCAGACAGAAAAGGTTATTGCTGGCATAAAACTGCTGGTCGTCGAAGGTCGCCAGGATACTGTCGCCGGTGCGTCTAACAAACAACTTGGGCTCTGTGAAGATACGTTCTTCCCGAAGTGACGCGTATTCACCTGCATCTCGATTGATGAGCCCAGGGTCGTATTGGACAAACTTCCCATGCCAACACAAAATGTACCGCTCGATTTCCTCTCGTCCAAAGATGAGCGATTTGCTGTACCCGTCTTGATGACTGTCGATAAATAACTTGTCTCGGATGTTGCCAGTATGTATCCCCTCGTGGGTCTCTGTAAACTCACTAAATGGTGGAAACTCCTGGCGCAACCTATTATAAAACCCCATTTTATCAGGTGTCAGATAAATGTTGAATCGATAGTCTGCGAGTGAGAAGAATAGTGATTGGGGAATAAAGCAGCTATCGGACAGATCACGCTCTGTACCTACTAAGATCAAGTGCTCGGTATCTGCTTCGATGTCATCAGCTTTGCACAGCGTGAAAATAGCCGTATCTAGGTTGACTTCGCCGAAGCTCATTCCAGCGTGTCGCAAGGTCTCGATTCTTCCCGCTTCAAGCACAAGTTGGCGAGTTTGAGGATAGTTCTTGAGCAAGAGGGTGTCAGGTACAACATATCCGCAGTAGCCAGTGCCAGTCGTGTGGGTCAGAGCGAACTCGATAAACAGTGTGTAAGTATCGGGGTGCCTGGAATCGGCCTGTGAGAATTTTCTGAAGAAGACCTTTTCTTCCCGATCCAGGGTTGTACGTCCCCAGGGAGGATTCCCCACCACGATGGTGAACCCCCGCTCCCCCTCCGGCAGATCAGGATCGAAGGCCTCGGGGAACTCGATCTCCCAGTTGAAAGGCCGTTTGGCGGCTACGTCGTCGAAATAGGCAGTCAGCGGTTCGCTCAGCGCCACGTCCACCGGAGCAGCCACTGCCTTGATCTCGGCCACCTTTTCCGCCCGCGCCGCGTCGTCCTCCAACACCGCCAGCTCCCCGCGCAGCGCGACCAGTTGCCGCCGCTCCTCCTCGAAGGGGAGACCCCCACCCCGGCCCTCCCCCTCGCAGGGGGAGGGAGATGTACCGGAGATGAGAGAGTTGCCCACCTTTAGGTTTTGCCCCAGGATGAGCGGCAGTTTGCGTCGCTCGTGCTCCCCCTTCAGTCGGTCAAAGGCCCGCAGGATCAGGTTGACACCCGCGATCTCCACCGCCTCCGAGTCTAAATCCACGCCGTAGAGGTGCTGCTGCAAAATGCGGCTGATGTAGTCGGGGGCCGTCTCCTCCCTCTCCGGTGCATCGTTGTCCTGGCCGAACATCCCTTCTTCCATCGCCCGCTTCGCCCAGGCTTCCACGCGCTCGATGTTCGCCTGCTTGATGCGCTCGTTCTCCCGCTCGTAGAAATCGGCCAGGACTTCAAAGGCGTAGATGAGGAACGAGCCGGAGCCCATCGCTGGGTCCAGCACCCGCAGCCCTTCTAGATCGGCCAGCGTCTTGCGGGAGGCGTCGGGCAGTGGCTCGCCGTCGGGCCGGCCGTTCACCGTCCCGTACAGCCAGCGTCCCAAAGTGTGATCCACGATGTAGCGCACGATGTAGGAGGGAGTGTAGTAGATGCCGCCGCCTTTGCGCAGGGCGCGGTCGCTTTCGGCCCGTATCGTCTCCCCTTCCAGCACCAGCCGCTGGCCCAGGTAACTCTCGTAGGTGCTGCCCAGGATGTCGCTCCCGAACTTGCGGAAGGAAATGCCGCTGACAGCCCGCACCAGGCCCACCAGTATGTCGTTGGGGACGCGCACCTGTTCGCAGACGTGACCGGGCGCGAAGATGGTCGTGTCGTGACGGCGGTAGAAGGCGGTGTAGAGCCGGTTGAGGTCCTGTTGGAACTCGTACTCGACGGCGTAGACTCGCCGATTCAGGAACGCGAAGAGTTGGCTTTCCAACAGGTCGTGTTGGTCGAGGAAGCCCACGTCGTCGGCGTAGCGGATGATGATCAGCCGGTCGAGGGTACGCTGCACCGCCTGGCGCAGGAGGTCCAAGTCTATCACACCATCTGGCCCCTGCAGGGGGGAGTCCGGCCCCCGGTTGTGGTCGTAGATGGTCTGAGCCAGCCGCAGCCGCCAGTCGCTCAAGAAGCGGTAGAAGTCGTCGTCTATCTCCGGTTTTTTCTGGAGATCGGCATACCAGCGCAGCCGGCTGTCGAACTGTTCAGGCGTGTCGGCGGGGGCCAGCAGCGCCAGGTCGTCTGGGCGATTCAGGTACTCCTCCGGGGCATCGAAGGCCAGCACAACCCGCTCCTTGTCCGCGTCGAAGAGGATCAGCCGCTCGAAGTTGGTGAGCACTGCCCAACGGATGCCGGCTGCCCTGGCGTAGCGCAGGGCCTGCTTCTCCTCGGGCGTGCGGTCTATGCCCCGCGCCGCGCGTTCGGCCCGACTTAGGACCGGAACATCCCCAAACAGGGTCTGCTGGATGGCAACTTCTTCCTGTGGATGAGCGACCCGGCCGAACCGCTTCACTTCCACGAAGAGGACGGGTTGGTGCTGAATCTGGAGAGCAGCATCGGCGTAGCCCGCGCCGCGCACGTAGCTCTGCCGGTTCCAGACGAGAGGGTCGAGGGTGTCCCAGCCCATCGCGGCGAAGAGGCGGGTCACAAAAACCTCTGCCACGTCCGCCTCGGTCAGGGGAGTGTCAGTGGCGCCGTGCTTTTCGATCAACCCCTGGATGAGTTCAACCTTAGCCTGATCCATCTACCACAAACCGTGTTGCCCTTCATGCGTACTCGTAAAGCCTTTCACAGGAGGGGGCTGGATCAGCGGTCGAAGTAGATGGACTTGCCGGTGGCGGAAAGAGGGATGCCCATCACAAAATCGGCGTCAATCAGGCCGAGTTCCCGCGCCACGACACCTGCCCGGTACATGATGCGATTGTCCACGTTCAGCATCCCGGCCGTCTTCACCGCCGATCCGATGGCGATGCCCATATCGAGCAGGTGCAGGGCGCAGTTAGGCCCCCTGAACTCCCTCTCGACGGTGTTGGGCTCAATGCAGGTTGGGCTTCCACAGGCCGCGCAGTTCAGCCCCAGCGTCCGGGCGTCCTTCAGACCGATGAGTACCACCGCCTCCGAGTCGAGGACATTCTTGCCGTCCCGGTCGAAATTGGACTTGCCGGTCCGCTCCCCATAGGCGATCATCGCCTCGCCCAACCGTCGCAGGTCCTCTCCCTCGACGATCTCTAGCGCCACGAAATCCTGCCCCGCCGCCTTTGGGGCGGTCCGGGCAGAGATGGCCATCAATTCAGCAACGATATGCACGCTCATGTTCCTCCCCGAAGACGAAGTCGCAATCAGTGTCTGGGCCGTAACTACCCAGGCTGATGGGCGAAGGTCCCAGGCTGATGGACGAAGGTCTCCCGACCGAGCCCTTCTCGCCCAGCCCTCGCCAGTAGCGGCGGTCTTGTTTCACCAGGCTCATTGTATACCAAACGGGGCAAAATGAAAAGTCGCTGTTACGGCAGAGGTCACTCGTCACCAAATAGCCGGGGTACATCCGCGATGCTTTCCAGCACGTAGTCTGGTTGCACCGGCGCATGGGCCAGGTCTGCCTGTCGGGTGACGCCGGTCAGCACCAGGGCGGTGGTCATACCGGCGCGGTGCCCCATCACAATGTCGGCCTCCAGGTTGTCGCCGACGATCAGGCACTCGCTGGCCGGCCGCTCCAGCCGTTCGAGGACGACTTCAACGACGAGGGGTGAGGGCTTGCCAACGACCAATTCAACCTTGCGCTTGCTACAGCCTTCCAGTGCGCCAATGACGGCTCCCGCGTCAGGGAGTTCGCCTCCGGCCACCGGGGCAGTGGCATCGGCGTTGGTGGCCAGGAAGCGCGCCCCCCGCCGCAGCGCCTGAAAGGCGATGTTCAACTTGCGGTAGTCGAAAGTGGGATCGAAACTGGCGACCACCACGTCGATCTCGTCTGGGTCTTCGCTGAACCGGAAGTTAGCGGTCAATTCCTCCAATAGCGGGGAATCACCGATGGCGAAGACGGTGGCACCTGGCATCTGGCGGGTGAGGTAGCGCGTGAGAACCAACGGCGCGTTAATCACCTCATCGGGGCTGGTGGGAACGCTGAGCCGGGTGAGCTTGGCGGCGTGCTCGGCGCGGCTCTCCAGTGCATTGGTGACGAAGGCGATAGGATGGGTCCGATGACGCAGAACCTCGATTGCCTCACGAGCGCCAGGGATCAACCACTCGCCCCGATAAACGGTTCCATCCAGATCGAGGATGATGCCTGACTGTCTGTCGCTCAGTAGTTCCCTGCACTCAGCCACCGCTCTCCTATGCAAACTTCGCTGTTGCTTGTTCCTTCCCTAGCAGGCTGTCGGAGAGAACGTTTTGTGCCAAGAAAAACCCCACTAAGGGGTATAGCTCAAAACTTTGGGAGACTTCGGGAGATGGGGTGACAGACATGTTGCCCGGCCCGCCCGAATGGCTTTTTTAGTGCCAAGCGCCCACCCTTTTTCATGACTTGCAGGATGCAATAGTCTCCCTGTTGGGGGCTGGTAGCCAGTTGTGGTGGAACCTGGCTTCAAATTCCCGCAATACTCTGATCCAGCCAGAGTGACCCTCTCTCCAGACCATTTGGGGGCAAGTTTTGCAGGTCATTGCGGGAATACCAAGTTAGGCGCCATTTAGTTCAGTGATATCAATATCAAACAGTTCGCATAGGATGGCGGCGAATCCCTCCGCGGTTTCCACCAAAGTTTTAATGGGGATATACTCTTCAGAGGTATGGGCCAGGTTCTCATCCGCTCTGGAGTAGCCTATGGTTGGGATTCCCATCAGCCCAGCCGTCAGGCCACCGTCGACCCCACCTGCAAAGTAACCTACATCCACCTCTTGTCCGACCCGTTTGAGTGCGTGGAGCGTCCTCTGGACAAATGGATGGTCTCTTTCGATGATCCACATAGGATGGTGTTTCTGGACCTCTTTCTCGTAGCCAGTGTATGATCTCTCCAGAAAAGTACGCACCCGGGCGATCGCCTCAAACTTGGGGTCCTTTTTCTTGATTTCCTCGAACAACGCCTCGAACTCGGCCACGATGCTGTCCAAGGTTTCGCCAGGAGCATAACGGCGATCGATGGAGATTTCGCATTCATCGGGCACGACGCTCAAGGCACCCGGTCTGCACACTAGGTTCGTTACAGTGATGGAGCATTGGCCGAGATCGGGATGGCTGGGCAGTTCCCGACCCATCTTGTTAAAGATTCGGTCCAGGACAGGCAGCATCTTCTCCAAAGCGTTGACTCCACGCCAGGGCCGCGAAGAGTGAGCCGTCCTGCCCCGCGTTGTCACAACAATCTCGACCTTGCCACGCTGCCCAAGATTGACGCGCCCATTTGTAGGCTCAGCAAGGTAGCAGACGTCGAAGATTAGCCCCTTATCCGGCAACGACGTCTTGCACAAATACTCCATGCCAAACATCTCAGCGGCTTCCTCAAAGACAACGGCCGAAAATATGACGTCTCCCGGCAGCTCAACGCCTTGATCCCTCAGGTCTTTCATCAGCTTCATGGTGAAGACCAGGGCGGCAAGGCCTCCTTTCATATCCGCTGTGCCCCGCCCGCGGATGTTCCCTTCCTCATCTATTTCTGCACCGAAGGGATCATAGCGCCAGTTCTCCACACGCCCAGCGGGCACAACATCAAGATGCCCATTCAACAGAACGTTTGGGCCACGGCCTTGGCCACGCAGTACGCCAATGACATTCCCGATCCCATCGATCCAGGCCTCATCGCACTCGAACTCCTGAAGTTTGGCCAGAACCACCATTGCGACTTCTCCCTCTTCGCCAGGTACCGAAGGGAGCCTGACAATCTTCTGTGTGAACTTGACCAGGTCATCCTTAATTGCCACAACGGCTTTCAACGCGCACATTCTGCTTCTCTCCTTTTACTTTGCGGTTCTATTTCTTGGACGCTTCCTTACTGAGATGCACCCCAGGCAATTGACAAAGACATCCGTCCGGCTTGGGATGGCAACACTCTGGCGATAGGCTGTCTGGTTTCTACTTCGAGAAATGCTGGATCAGCTGGTCTACACGGAGCACGCCGTCAAAATCAAGACCTTCACCACCCCGTTTCAATTCTCCCTTTTCGCCATCGGGATCGCCGAGACAAGTGACGACTATGTCCGCCTCGCTGAGATTCTCTCTCTCCGTATAGACGTTTGTTGTCGCCACCACGCGCATCCCTGCGGCCGTGGCAGCCAGGACGCCGTTCCTTGAATCCTCAATGACTACGCACTCCTCAGGCTCCAAGCCTGTCTTTTCAAGGGCGAGGTTGTAGATCTCGGGGTCTGGTTTCTTTCGGCTCACAACATCACCCGCGAACACAAAGTCAAACCTGATGTCCTTCAGTATATTGAAGGCGACGGCGTGGGCTGCCCTTTCGTTTGACGTTGTGCATATCCCCAACGTCAGGCCTGTGTCCATCGCCTCCTGCATCAATCTCTTGACGCCCGGCCTGAGGGGGAGTTTTCCGCTCTCTATGAGCTCGATAAAGATCGCTGTCTTTCTCCTGTGAAGCGTCTTTATCAGCGCATCCTCCTCTTCTGGCTTTACCTCGACGCCAAAGCCCTCAGTGTGGAGATAGTGCCTCATTCTCTCCTTCCCACCGGACACCCGAAGCAGTTCGTGGTATTTCTCCACGTCCCACTCGAAATCATATCCGAACTCTTTGAAGGTCTGGTTGAAAGCCACCCGGTGGCCATCTCTTTCCGTGTCAATGATGACCCCATCCTGGTCGAAGATAAGCGCCTTTATCTCTGCCACTTTTGCTCCTCCTGTCAACCCCACTTTTGCGCCGGAAGCCAGCCTGGCGGCGGAACAGCGGCTGGACCTTTGCTTAACTGGAGTAGAACTCCCTGATGACCTGAACGGCCAGCCTGTTCTCGTCTTCCAGCCCTATGGTTAAGCGCCAGAAGCCATCGCTTCCGTACCTTTCGGGCTGGGGCCTGAGAATTATCCCTCGCGCACGCGCATATTCTACTAAGTCCATTCCCTTCTTTCCGGCCTCCTGGCCGTCGAAGAGGATGTAGTTTCCGTGCGAGTGGAATACTGTAAGCCCCGGGATGCCTTCCAGTTCCTCTTCGATGTACTTCACCTCGCGGGCATTAAACTCCACCCTTTTCCTCATACTCTCCTGGTCTTCCAGGGCTGCCAGGGCTGCCCACATTGGGATCGTGCCGACGTTCCAGGGAATAAGCATGGAGGCGATTGTATCAACGACCTCCTTTTGCGCAAGCACATACCCAAATCGAAGACCAGCCAACCCATACGCTTTGGAGAGGGTACGGGTGACCATGACATGCTTGTATTCCTTGATCAACTTTACCAGAGACCTCTCAATCCCGGCAAATTCGATGTAGGCTTCATCAATGACGAAGGGAACCCCGGTCTCAGCGATTCTACGGAAGTCCGCCTCGTTCATGAAGTTCCCGGTCGGATTGTTCGGGTTGGCGATCACGATGACCTTCGTTTTCGGTGTAATTGCATCGATCACCGCATCGGCATCGAACAGTAGTTCACCTTTCTCTCTGTCATAGATCATGGGCACCGACACGAGTTCGCCACCCAGAGCAGCACAGCGTAATTTGTAGATGCCAAAACATGGCGTGTGTTGGATCACTTGCTCGCCTGGCAGGAGGAGGCTACGGAAGATCATGTCGTAGACTTCGCTCGTCCCGTTGCCGAGCATGACGTTCTCGGGACCGTCTGTCCCGCTGATCTCGGCGATCTTCGAGCGGATGACCAGGCCCTGGTCTGGATACCTGTTCGCCATTTTCGCGTATTTGTTGATGGCATCGAGGACCTTCTGAGAAGGTGACCAGGGATTTTCGTTCGACATCATCCTCTTGAGGTTCGGCTCCCGCCAGGCCAGTTCGATGTGGGGGGAGACATACATTTTCCGCCCGCGCAGCCACGGGACAAAGTAGTCTTCTATCCTTTTCACGATGTAACTCCTTGTTTTGTCTTAAGGTCTGGAGTGGAGGCTTTAGCCGGGTTCTTCCGCCCGCAGGCTCCACTCCGAAGGACGATCACGATTACGCTTTTCCTGCACAACCCAACAGGTCAATCCAATACGCTATTCTCTTTCTGATAGCATCCTTGGCAGCAATGTCTACTTTCCCTGGATTGTACTCGTCTCTGTGTCCCGAGACGTAGTCAAATGTGGCGTCTATGAGCGCGTGTTTTAGATCCGTGGATACGTTGAACTTGGAACCGCTCAGCGACACCAGCGCTTTTACAGTAGCGGGTGGAAGGCCCGTACCCCCGTGAATGACCAACGGGACCCTTGGGCCTTGGCCGTTGATCAAATCGGCTATTCTCTTCAGCCTTTCAAGGTCGAGTCTGGGGTTCTTTGTTTTGTAGATTCCATGTGCGGTCCCGATTGCGGGAGCCAAAAGGTCAACGCCGGTTCTCTCGACGAACTCTACAGCCTGCCCGGGGTCACAGAGGGCGGCCACATCTTCTGCGACCTTGACCTGATCCTCAACCCCCGACACGGTGCCCAGTTCCCCTTCGACGGATACATTCCCAACCTGATGGCAGTAATCACAGACCTCTTTTGTCTGCCTTACGTTTTCCTCAAAAACCTGCTTCGACGCATCAATCATGATATTGGTATAGCCCGCATCGGCGCACTGCTTGCAGTAATCCACGTCTCTGCAATGGTCCAGGTGCAGACAGATCGGTATGGGGGCAGATTCGGCCAGCGTCCTGTATACGGCTACGAGGACGTCGCGCCCCAGAAACTTGGACGGTGTCACAGACGTCTGGATGATAAGAGGCGCTTGCTCGTCTACTGCGGCCTCTACCACGGCCTCCATCTGGATGATATTGGTGACGTTAAACGCGCCGACGGCATATCCCTCCTCCGTGGCTTTTATCAGAATTTCTTTCGCAGTCACGATTGACATTTCATCCTCCTATGGGAAAGTCTACTAACACATCCAGGGAGTGAGCCTGGATTTATGAGACACCCTGTAATACAACAGAGCAAAGTTGAGGAGAATGTCGCCATTTCTTTGGATATAAGAAAGAAGAGAGGAACAGGGCTGTTGTGAGACAATACCGGACGTTCGACAGAGATCATGGCTCACGGTTCGGAACGTTGCCCACAAGAGGAAAGGTATACTGATGGTTTATTGGAGTACACCATTTGACCAAATAATACCACAATAGAGTCCGGTTGTCAAGAGAAAGACACCTCGCGCTCGTCTATGCATGTTTCCCTACAATCAATCATACCCGCCGTAGGTGTGGACGGCTTCTACCGCGGCCTTGACGTTCTCCGGCGGTGTCGTGGCCCCCAGGTTGCACAGGTAAAGTGCAAAGCGACCGCCCTTCCCCCCAACCTCGACGTAATGTCTCACCCTCTCGCTGACTTCTTCCGGTGTGCTGAGGGCCATAAAGCCAGCCCCCACGCCCAGCACCAGCGGCACATCGTGTATCTCGGCATATTCTTTGTAGAGCGCCGGGCCAAGCGCCTCCACGTCGGGATCTTGCCCTTCCAGGAAGTCCGGGGAGACCTGCAACTTAAGCGCCAGCATCTCTTCCGGTTTTTTGAGGTATCTTTCGCCTACCCAGTTGGGCACGCACACCTCCGGGCCACACAGCGTTCGCAGGCGCAGGATATACGGCACAACCCACTCTTTGAGCATAGACATGTTCACAATCGGCAAGGAAGCGGTCGCATCAGCGCCTCCGATGCTGGTGGCATTGGGGAAATGTTTCTTCTGGTACAGAATCCAGGGCGCAAGCACTTCTTCGACGATGGCGTCAAACAGTCCCCTGGCAAAGTCGGGGTTGATGAGGATGTCCATGATCAGTTGTTCGACACCGCGGATGTTGGCCGCCAGGCTGAACGGCGCGGAGAATTGCAGCGAAGGCGCGACGCCGGTGAGTTTCTCATAGAGCGCTTGTACTTCCATCACCATAGGGAAGCGTCCCTCAGAATCGAAATCCGGCGTCCGTATTTTGCCGAGATCGTCCGGGCCAGTGATGAGGGGGGCGCTGCGGTCAACGTCGGGCATGTGGTCGTCGCTGAAGACGATTTTCTGCCCCAATGCCTCGGCCTCAATGTTGTACACGTCGTAATCCACAAAGGCGACGTCAATGTCGTACCGCTCTATGATTTCCAGGTTTCCAGGGACGAGGACTTCGGGCGTGGTGTAGAACGTCTTGGGCGGGAGGCCCAGTTCTTTCATAGCGAACTCGTGTATCTGCGCGTACACAGGCACCCGGTCGGGGATGCCTTTCATGGCGGCGTCAAGCCGTTTCGCGCCTTCTTGGAAGCCGGAGTAATCATCTTTGAAGTTCAAGGTCGTGCTTTCCTTCTGGAGTCTGCCGCAAGTTCTCCCGTCACCAGTTCTTCCATCGCCGCAATTAGATCATCTTCTCTACCAATAGAGATCAAGGTTGCGGCGCAGTAGTCATGGCAGGCGTCGATTGAACCATCCACTGTTTTGGCCGCTTCCGGGACGAGATAAGACAACCCAGGCATCGTGTGGTCAACCAGGATTTTCTTTTCCAACGGCGAGGGAAGACGCATAGAGACCTTGACCAATGACCAATCAAAGACGCCTAGTCCAGGAACCTCCCTGTCCATGATCTGGAAGCCAACGATGTACTTCTCCGGATCGACAAAGTCCGCGTCGCGGATGTCCCAACAGAACTCACCGATGGTTTTTACCCCCATAGGAGCAAAGTCCTCTCCCACCAGGAACCATTGGATGTGTTCGGTTTCTCGAAAGCCCTCCCGCTTTAGCCGGGTTAATACTTTTTCATAGGCTGCCTGTTCAATTTGTTTAAGTTCCCCCAGCCTTTGTTGGGCTTCCGGGAAGGGGCCTTCAAGGCACAAACGCACTCCGAGGTCGGGGCCGCCCATATAATAACCGGCGCCCCCCAAAGTGGTCACCGATATGGCGAATGGAGGCATGGGTAAAGGGTCTCCAAAGCGCGTCAGGACGTATTGTTCGCGGCCCTGAGTCCCTCGGTTTCGCTCGGGATAAACTTCGTCGAAGGGGTGGCCCTCGTCCTCTTCTATTATCCGTACGTGATTCTGCTCCACGGCCTCGATTAGCGCCCGGCGGTTCTCCTTTACCAACCGTCCTCCACGGTCGTGGCAGTCGCCCACCGCTCCCAACACGCCCAGGTAAGCCAGGTCACGGTTCCCTTCGTCCAATTCCCTGGCAAAGAAGTAGGCCGCCGTGGAGGCGGCAATGTCCATCTCGCCGGACAGCCCGAAGAACTCGGTGGTGATGTTTAGCACTTCAGAGTCGGTGGACTTTTGGGGATGGTGGTGGTCCAGGATGATGGTGAAGCGCCGGCCGCGGTTTGCCTCTGAAATCATAGGCGCCGCTTGCCCCCCAAGGTCCACGTACAGAATGGTGGAGGGAAACTGTTCGTGAATGCGGGCCACAACCGGGGGATGCACCCGCTCGATGCAAACGCGTCGAACCGAAAAGCCCGCTCGCGATAGGGCCACTTGCAACACCGCCGCCGAGGAAAGGCCATCTGCATCGTTGTGGTGGACAACGGTGACCTCTGGGCCGGCCTGGCGCATGCGGGCTATGCCATCTCGCACTGCCGATAGAAAGGCTTCTCTGCTCACTTTTTTCACCTCTGGTCAACTTCCGCCAATCGTAGTGCGGATGACCTTGTATCCTTGCTCTTCCATAGCAGATGCGATTGCTTCCTGAACGTCCTTTCCGGGGGTCAAAGCGTTCATATAGCCGCCTCTGCCTCCCCCGGTAAGTTTCGCGCCGAGCGCCCCCATCTCAAGGGCCATGTTGCACAGGTAGATCAGTTTTTCGTGGGAGAGGTCCATGTCGATCAGAATCTTGTGATTCTCGGTCATTATCGCTCCCACTCTCTTCAGGTCGCCTGTCTCAATCGCCTCTCTCAATTCATACGCCTGAGCCGTAATGGTTTTGAGGCGAGTGGCGAATAGCCTGGGGTCCCTTTCTCTCTCCTTATCAACATAATCATCCAAAGCCGCCGTATTGGCAGTGATACCACTATTGCCCAATACGAGGTGGAGAGGCTTTTTGGCGGTCACCCTTTCGAAACGCTTTTTTCCATCTTTTATCTGGTAAAGCAAAAGCCCACCATAGGTTGAAGCGGTGTTGTCCACTCCGCTCGGGATGCCGTGATAGGCAAATTCTCCTTCCCAGCCCACGTGGTTTATCTTCTCAATGGAATAGCCCAGATTGAATTCCTCATTCAAGGCCCTTGCCAGAGAAACACAACTGGCGGCGCTGGCGCCCACCCCACTTCCGGCTAACAGTGTGCCCCCGTAGGTGATCTTGATGGGAGTTTTTTTTACGTCAATGTCCATGACTTCGAAGATTCTGTCGATTGAGATTACCTGCTGTTCTTTTTTCTTCTCTTTGTAGCCCGGGACCTCAATCCGGTTGTCCTCCAGTATCCATCCCTCTCCGTCAATCCTCTCCACCTCTGCCACAGTCTCGAAAGGAATTGCTGAAACGATAGCCGGAACCTCGTCCAGAACAAATTGGTCTCCTATCAAGATTGTCTTCCCAAAAGCAGATCCTTTACCCATGACAGTCTCCTTGTCTTCTATTCAGTAGGCAGTAGCCAGAGGTAATCTGACTGCTGACTAAAAGTAGTTATGTTTTCTTGATAAACACCCAACTTACTACCATCCCCAAACCGGCTGCTATTGCGCCTGTCAGAAAAGTTGCCTGTGGCCCCCAAGCGCTCCAGATTATTCCTCCGAAAGCAGACCCGGCGATAACCCCTGTATCTTCACATAATCCACCGTAGGCTCCCATGACTGTGCTTTGCTGTTGCGGTGGAACAGAGTCCGACAGCAAACCCAACAACGCCGGGCTTAACATTGTCCTGCCCACACTCTGACCAATGACGAATATGGTAAGCCACACGTAATTTCCAACGAAAGCCATTCCCGTCATTGCAGCGCCTGAGATCAGCAGGCCAAGTATCATGAGTATCTTTTTCCCGGCGCGATCGGCCAGCATTCCCATAGGTATCCCCAACACCATTGAAACGAACCCTGCACTGGCAAATAGAATACCCACCTCGGTGGCAGATACACCACCCACTACTTGGGTGGCCAGAAGGGGCAAAAAGGCTCCCAAAATGCCAGATCCCAGAAAGTGAAGGGCAGCAACCAGGCATTGAGGAACGAGGGGACGGCAAAAGGATGTCACACTTTTGAAAGAGGGCTTGTTGGGAGAAGAGGAGGTCACTGTTTTTGGTTTTGATATCACCCAACGAGTCCCTCCCAGGCCGATAAACAACACGGCCCCTCCTATCAGTGCAACACTACAAGCGACAACGAAAACTGACCGATATCCCCAAGTATCAGCGATAAAGCCGCCGGGAAGAGCTCCAAGGCTTTTGGATGCAGATAGCATTACAGAAACGATGGCCATGGAGGTGGCCTTATTCGATGGGGATGCAGTAGATCCAATATATCCCCGGCCTGGTCCAAAGAGAGCGGAACGAGATAGTCCCCAAAACAGGAAAACAATGAATAGAGCCGGAATATTTTGGATAAAAGCAAAAAAAAGTGTCATCAACCCACAGATCGTGGTCCCTACGCCCAAGGGAAGCTTTATCCCTATTTTGTCGGCCACCCAGCCCCAAGAACTCTCTCCGAATACCATACCCACCATCCCCATTGAAAGCATCAGGCCTATTATTCTAGGAGAGACCCCGACAGAGGTCAGGTAGAGGGGCAGAATAGGCCGCATGATGTTCATGGCGAGAACACCCAGACCCATAGCAGTAATCACTGTTATTCGTTCGCCGTTGATCCTCCTTTTCATCCTGTACTCAAACGTCGGTCGAATGAGTGATTGTCGTAAACAACTGTAATGGTCACGTAACTACTGCCTACTGATCACCGGCTTCTGCTTCATCGTCTCCGGGATGGGGACGCCGAGCAGATTGCACACCGTTGGCGCTATCTGGAGTTGAGAGATCACTTCTCCGGTGTCCCCTTCCCCGGGTACGCCCGGTCGAATAAGATACAGCGGCACTTCCCGAACGTCGGGCGTGGTGCCGCCGTGCGAGTCATGCGCGCTCATACCGTGGTCGCCGGTGACGAGGATGTTGTAGCCTCGCTCCATCCATTCGGGGATAAGATTTGCCATAATCACGTCTTGATCGACGGCGTGTTTGCGGTATTCGCTTGAATCAGCGCCGTAAGTATCCCCACGGTAGTCCATGCCCATCGGGTGAATGAGTAAATAGTCGGGGGAGAACTTGCGCACCAGCATCCCGGCAGTGGCGAAAAGGTCAACGTCAGGGTACGCGCCCTTGGTGTAAAAACGCCCGTGCTGGATAAGCAGCGAATCGTCATCCACTTCCCGGTCATCAATGGGGTCATAAGGGACGCGGTTATAGAGTTCGGAAAACCAGAAGAAGGCGGCAGCAGCGGTGGTTTTGCCGGCCTCCACCGTTGCCTGGAAAATGTTGGGCTTGGTCGAGCGGCGCACGCCCTCCCGGTTGCAGACCACGCCGTGCTCGGTGACCGGCAGTCCGGTGTGAACCGTCTCATACATCGGGCGTGACATCGTCGGCAGTTCACCGATCACCTTGTAGAGGCTGGCGAGTTTCACCTCGACCAGGTGTCCCAGGAAGCCCATCCCATCAACGGCGGTGTCGTAGCGCAGTCCATCAGAAAGCACCAGAATAACTTTCATTCTTCTCTCCTGTCATCCATATTCAGCATCACGTTCGCGTAATCTCGATAAAATTCACCCATTGTTCGCCCAGCGCCATTCATTCAAAAACCCCGGCTGCGTATTGGTCCCATCAACCAGGGTCTCACCGAGTTCTTTATGCGGCCAAATGTTGTCGAGCGGCCGTTTATACCTGGGGTTGAATCAGCAAGACGGGAATATTCACCCGCTGCACAACCCGCTCGGCAATATCGCCAAAGAAAAAACGTTGCACACCTTCCCGCACCCGCGTAGACATCGCCACCAGGTCGATCTTCTCTCGCTCCACGGTCCGCACGATCTCGTCAATCGTATCACCGCCGAGGCAAATCTGGACTACGACCTCGTATCCCTGCTGCTTCAGGTGGTTTGTGACGGGGAGCAAAGCGACTTCCACGTCGGCCAACAGGCTGTCTTCCTGTTGGCTGGCATAGACCGGGTGGGGTTGGGGCCCCAGTGGTTCACCGCCGGCTTCGAGCGCGTAATCAGACCGGAAGTCTGGTGCAGCGAAGCCGATGCCCTTCTGCGGTTTCGTCACGTAAAACAAGAAGAGTTTGCAGTCTTGAGCGGAAATGAGTTTTTCGATCTGCGGCAAGATTCGTTGGCTGTATTCCGATTTAGTGAGTGGCACCAGGATGTTCGTTTTGGCCATTGAACGCTCCCCCCGTGTTTTCCGCAGTCTCGGATCAATTCACGCTGCCAATGGTGTCCAGGCTAGTTACCCCTTTCAGCGTCAGCGTATCCGCAAAATGACACGCCACAAAATGTCCATCTTCGATTTCCCGCCACTGTGGTATCTCTGTCTTGCACATGTCCTGCACGTAGACGCAGCGGGTGTGAAAACGACAGCCGGCCGGTGGATTCACGGGACTCGGAATCTCACCTTTAAGGCTCACCGGCGTCATCTCCAGTTCCGGATTCACTTCGGGGATCGCCGACATCAGGGCCTCTGTGTAAGGGTGCCTGGGGGCATAGAATAACTGCTTCGTGGGCGCCAGTTCGAGGAACTGACCCAGGTACATCACTGCCACCCGTCTGGAAATGTGCGCCACCACGCTCAGATCGTGGGCGATGAACAGGTATGTCAACCCAAACTCTGCCTGCAAGTCCATCAGCAAATTGAGAATTTCTGCCTGAATGGATACATCGAGAGCAGACACTGACTCGTCACAGACAACAAACTGTGGCCGGGCGATGAGGGCGCGAGCAATCCCAATTCGTTGCCGCTGCCCGCCGCTGAACGCATGGGGGAAACGGCGCAGATACTCCAGGTTGAGTTTGCAGAGCGCCGCCGTCTCGCGCACCTGTTCGTCCACCTCTTTACCCGTCGCCAATTTGTTGGCGACCAGAGGTTCGGCGATGATATCCCGCACCGTCATGCGCGGGTTCAGCGAAGAGTAGGGATCCTGGAAGATCAAATACATATACCTGCGGAACGCCCGCAGATCTTTTCCCTGGAGTTGAGTCAAATCCACCACTTGACCATCGAGGTTAAAAGTGACTTGTCCCTCCGTCGGCTCTATCGCCCGCAGGAGGGAGCGGCCTATGGTGGTCTTACCGGAGCCACTTTCTCCCACGAGGCCCAATGTTTCCCCCCTCTCGATGTGGAAACTGACACCGTCAACCGCTTTTACGTACCGTGTAGTTCCACCAAAGAGACGCTTGCTGCGGATGGGGAAATGGACTTTCAGATTCTTGATTTCAAGTAAGATATCAGCCATTTTTCTCTACCCGCTCTGTTCGTGCAAGAAACAATGCAGTGTATGGGTGCTACTGATCCGGGTGATGGCGGGCCTTTGGGTATCACAGACGCCGGCAATCGCTTGTTCACAGCGCGTGTGAAACGGACAACCCCCCGGAAGCTCCAGTGGACTAGGAATATCACCGCTTATCGCCACCAACCGCCCCCCGAGACGATCCAGACGCGGGATGGCCCGTAGCAAACTCTGCGTATACGGGTGCTGTGGCCGGTGAATAACCTCTTTCGCTGTTCCCCGCTCCATGATTTGCCCCAGGTACATCACCGCCACCTCGTCCGCCACCTGGGCAATGACACCCAGGTTATGCGTGATGAAGATGATCGCCATCTTGAACTCTTCCTGCAACTGATTCATCAGTTCCAGAATTTGAGCCTGAATGGTCACGTCCAGCGACGTTGTTGGCTCGTCAGCAATGAGCAGCGACGGATTCATAGACAGCGCCACGGCAATCATAGCCCGTTGCCGCATCCCGCCTGACAGTTCAAATGGAATCTGATCCATCCGCACTGAGGGGTTGGCGATGCCAACCTTGTCCAGTATGTCAATGGCAATTTCGCGCGCTTCCTGCTTGCTGACCTGGCGATGCGCCAAAATCGCTTCCATAATCTGGTTGCCAATTGTGTGAACCGGTGAGAAAGAGCTCATGGGCTCCTGAAAGATCATAGCGATTTCCCCACCGCGAACACGTTGCATCTCACGGCCTGTTGTTTTGAGCTGCGTGATCTCAATGATATCGCCATTCTTACGGCGCAATTGGATCGAGGAATCCTTGCCAATGGCGGCAGTTCTAGGTAAGAGTTGCATGATGGCTTTTGCACTCACGGTTTTGCCCGAGCCGCTTTCGCCCACAATACCCAGCGTTTGCCCACGCTTGACAGAGAAAGACACCCCGTCAAGCGCATGGATAATCCCTTCGTCCGTTTTGAAGGCAACTTCGAGGTCTTTCACCTCTAGCAAGGTATTTCCGTTTATCTGTTCTGTTGCTTTACTCATATCTAACCATACGGGTCAGCCGCATCGCGCAGGCCATCGCCCAAAAAGACAAAAGCGAGCACGGCTAGCGCCACAAAGATCACCGGAATAAAAAGCCAGGGAGCCAACTGAATCGCCTGGATATTTTGTGCCCCTTCAAGGAGTACGCCCCAGCTAATCACTGGCGGTCGGAGACCAAGCTGCACAAAGCTCAACGCCGTTTCGGTCAAAATCATGTAGGGGAAGGAAACAATAAGGTCTACAATGATGTAACTGGTAAAGGCAGGCAACATATGCCGCGCGATGATGCGGGCATCGCTGGCTCCCGCTAACTGTGCCGCAAGCACGTAATCTTCGTTGCGGAGCGACAGCAGTTTACCGCGGATGCGCCGGGCCAGCGTCGTCCAACTGAGAAACCCGATAATGAGCGTAATCACAAAGTATACCCGCTCCGGCCGCCACTCCTGGGGCATAGCAGCCGATAGCCCCATAAAGAGTGGAATGTTTGGGATAGAGCGGATAAACTCAATCAGCCGTTGAATAAAAAAGTCCACCCGGCCGCCAAAGAAACCGGCCGTGCCGCCCATGAGGAGCCCTACAAAAAAGGCGATCAAGACCCCTACGATGCCAATCGTCAGCGAGGTGCGAGTCGCTAACATGATGCGTGAAAAGATGTCGCGTCCCAGCCGGTCAGTACCAAAGATGTGAATCGTCCCCTCTTCCACCCCGAAGAGATGCAGGTCGCCTTTTATCCAGTTTGATCCCCAGTACTTGTACTCGTCACCACGCACGAAGAACTGGATAAAGCGGCGTTGGGAAGTGTCAATGATGGGAACCATTTTTAGTATAACCGGATCACGCACAGTTTTGACCGCATGTACGAAAGGACGCAACGAGAAACCATTCTCATCCCCAAACCGGATGCTCTGAGGTGGACCAAGCACGTACTCGGCATCCACTGTCGTTCCGCCGTAGGGGGCGAGAAACTCTGCGAGGAGCATGATGAAAATGAACATACTGAGGATGCTGGCCCCAAGCAGGGCCAGCCGATTGCGGCGGAAGCGCCACCACACCAGTTGCCACTGACCAGCAGTGTAATATTTGAGTCTTTCCTCATCGGACGCTGCGGCAGCGCCGATCAGTTTGCCTTTGGGAATCGTTGCTGTGGTCATTGTGTCTCTCTCAGGCGAATCCGTGGATCCAAGGCAGCAAGCAACAAGTCGGAGACAAAGACCCCAATCACAGTCATGGCGCTGATCATCAGCAGGATGGCCCCGCCCAGGTACATATCCTGGTCGAGCAGCGCTTTGAGCAACAATTCGCCGGCGTCGGGCAAGGACAACACCAGGGCCACCACAGGGGCGCCGGCGACGAGTTTCCCCAGGTCGAAGCCCAGATAGCTGACGATGGGATTGAGCGCAATGCGGACAGGGTATTTGAAAATGACCTTCCACTCCGAGATGCCCCTGGCGCGGGCTGCATCCACGTAGAGTTGGTTCAGCTCGTCGAGCATCATCGCGCGCATAGTTTGGAGATGAAAGGCTGTGTTTGCTGTGCCCAGGACAATTGCCGGCACCCACAGGTGCTTTAATAAATCCACGAACTTGGCCCAACTCCACGCGGCTTCCTCGAATTCTTGCGAGAAAAGACCGCCCGCGGAACTGTTGAGTACAGTCACGCTGAAATAGAGCAGCACCAGGGCCAGCATGAAATTGGGCAACGCCAGGCCGATGTAGCCGATAACGGTAGCCAGATAATCCCCGATGGAATGGCGGTATATGGCAGAATAGATGCCGAGGGGGATGGCCAGGGTGTAAGTAAGAATGATGGCAGCCAGCGCCATGGCTATCGTCAACCAGATGCGACCGCCAACAATGCCGGAAACAGGCGTGTTGTAGAGAAATGATTGGCCGAAATCCCCCCGCAAGATAATGTCACTGATCCAGTCGATGTAGCGAACCAACGGCGGCCGATCGAGACCAAATTGTTTGCGCAAACTCTCCATGTCGCTTTCGGTGACCGAATCCCCAGATGAGGCTAGTTTGCGGAAGGCGTAACGGTCAGCATAATCACCCGGCGGCAGTTCGATGATAATAAAGACCATCACTGACACAAAAAAGAGAGTCACAATCATTGACGCAAAGCGCTGCAGAAAAAAGCGAAGCATAAGCGTCTCCTCTTGGGGAGCAGGAAGTGAGAAGACAATCTCCTCACTTCCTACTCCCTGCCTCTACTCATATTACATCAAGTATAGGCAGAGTACCTCCATTCACATTATGCTAACCAAGTCTTACTCCTGGATGAACCACTGAACTGGCTGCCAGGGGTAAATCCAGTAGTAGGTATAGGCCTTGACGGAGGGGTCGCCAAAGTTGCCAACGCGATTATTGACGTAGATGGGATCAGGAGTTTGACCCACCACTCCCATGCTGATTAAGTTTTCAGCGTGAATCTTGACCACTTCTGCGCCAATGCGATTGCTTTCTTCGGAACCGAGAGGATATTGCTTGAACTCAACCGCCAGATCATACAGGCGTAAGATGTCTTCGGGCGGCTCAATCCCCTCGGCACCCTCGGTGCGTACCCAATCATCCCACAGGATACCGGTCCGTTTATTGATTGGAGCCCCGAATGGAGGGTAAAAGACTTGGGTGTCACCGGCAATTTTGGGGCCGGGGGCGTAGTCGTTCATCCACGCATCGATATCATGGTCGTTCGACGCCTTCTGCGCCCGAAACACGTCGGAGGTGATCTCTTTGGTCTCCGTGCGCACCCCAACGGCTTCCCAGTAACCCTTCACGAGTTCGTGTACGTCGGTTGGACCACCCTGAGGGGCATATTGGAGCAGAATCACCAGCGGTTCGCCATCAAAGCGCAGGCGGAAGCCGTCACTGTCACGCTCGGTCAAGCCCATCTCATCCAGAAGCTCGTTCGCTCGATCAGGATCATACTCGGTAAACTGGGTGAGGTACTTTTCTTCCACAAAGGTCGTGGTTGCAAAGTTGGCCGGGAGTGCTTGCATGGGGACGCCTTGACCAAGATACACGATTTCATTGATCTCATCGCGGTTCATTGCCAGCGACATGGCCTGACGGAAGCGCAGGTCGCCGTATATCTTGGCCTTTTCGGGGTCTTTGTGGGTGATGTTGAAGCAGTAGTACATCTCCAGGCTGAGAGCGGGCCTGAGAAGGATGCGGTAGGAACTGCCAGCCTCGTTCTCTTTGAGTGCCGGGTAGTGCGGCAGTTGGAGATTTTGCTGCTTGTAGTCAATTTCACCGTTGATCAACTTGAGGATGGTCACGTCTATATCCTCGCTGTAGATCTCTTTCTGTTCGTCGATATACGGCAATTGGTTACCGGCTGTGTCAACCGCAAAAAAGTACGGGTTGGCGACGTAGCGGCGGCCCTCGGCAGTTTCTTCAACCAGCACGTGAGACTCAAGCGTGGGGATGATGACCTGCGTGCCTTCCGGGCCGGACAGGGGGTGGTAGGTGTCTTTCCAATCGTGATAGTAAAGCCTGAACCGCTCCACCCAGCCATCGAAGCCGAGGCTCTTCGCTTCCTCATCAGCGTTGGGGTTATACTTGGGATGAAACTGGCTCAAGACGTGCTTGGGTTGGAAGGGTTGGCGGTAGACGGTGGCTACGAAGGTCACAAAGTTCGGCGCAGGTGCGGCGAACATGAACTTGACCGTGGTGTCGTTAACGGCTTCAACAACGGCCGGTTCGCCTCCGAAGAGCCAGACGCTTTCTACGTTCTCGTAGTATTCCTCGTTCAGCTTGATGTCGTTGTACCAGAAAGCGATGTCCTCGGCGGTGAAGGGCGCGCCGTCTGACCATTTGTGCCCCTCACGCAGGAAAATGGTCAACTCGGTGTAGTCGTCGTTGTATTCCCACCCTTTGGACACGTAGGGCACAATGGTTAACAGGTCTTCGGCATAGCGGAACAGGGTCACGTGACGGGTGCTCAGAAAGTCCGACGTGCCGCTTTCGGGAGATTTGGAGATACCGCGCAGGACACCGCCATACGTGCCGATTTCGAAGTAGGGTTGTACGACCAGTGGTTCTGAGGGCAACCGCTCTGCAACGGGCGGCAAATCCGCATCAGCGCCATTCAGTTCGGCATTCAAAGCGGCAATGTTTGGGTTTTCACTGAATGTTAGCTCACAGCCTGCCTCCGATTGGTACTCGGCTAATTCAAACTGATTCGACGGGGACCCATCCAATCCCATCGGGTCGGCTACCGTGGAGGCTGGACAACCGCCTTCTTCGGTCGGCGCTGCCTCCTCGGTCGGCGCTGCCTCCTCGGTTGGCGCTGCCTCCTCGGTTGGCGCTGCCTCCTCGGTCGGCGCTGCCTCCTCGGTCGGAGTTGCCTCCTCGGTCGGAGTTGCCTGTGGCGCGCATGCAGGCAGTAGCAGAGAGAGTATCACGGCCATTGGAATGGCCCACTTCATATATTGCTTAAACATTGTTCTTCTCCTCCTATGCTAATGAGGCGGCTCAGAGCCACCAGGGGGGGGGCGAACAAATTGTCCTTATTGCCCCCCAAAGATATGAACGTATCGCTCAGTCTCGTCCTTTTTCTGTTTTTGTCCTTATTTCCTCCTTTCTTCTTGAAGAGTCTGTAAGGGCGGCCCAGAGAAGGGCCGAACAATGTCCTCACCACTGGCGTGATACCTGGGGAATGTTGAGCAGCATACACCACATCAAACAATGTCGAATGGTATCTGCTTCGAAAATAGATGTGGGACAAGATGCCATCTTGTCCTACTCTCGGTTCATTTTCGTCCTTGGTGGTGAGCCGAGGCTCATGACAACTTCTCAACAAACTGGGGTTTGACAGATGAGAAACCGGGTTTTTCAGAAAAAACCCGGTTTCTTTCCCCGAATTTTTGAGAAGTTGTCATGAGTGTTTACACACCACCAAGGACAAAAGTGTAAGTCGGAATGGCATTCCGACTTACCCGGCGGGCTATTTTCGAAGCAGATACGTCGAATGCCCTGAAGGATGTCAAATTGTACCACAGATAGTTTCGTGTGTCAAACTCACTTGCCCGGGTATAGCTCAGAACCTTGAGCAATACGACGTTCAGGTTCATATTGCAGATGATGAGTGACCTGCTCTCGGTTAAGCCGTTCGGCCCGTTCGGCCAGTGCCAGAGGTGAGAGACCTTCGATGCTCTCCAGGACGCGCTGACGGAAGGCCAGCGCTTCTGGTTCAAACCAGGCTGGTGCAGTGCCTGTCATCGTGTATTCGTAGATCCGTTCGCACCGTTGAGCGGGGAGGAAGAGATCGCTCATTGCGTCAGGCCTCGCGCTTTAGTAAGCATTTGTGAGCAAAAATTGAGCATTTTCTGGCCTTATTATAGCAGACTTTGGAGGGATTTGTAAGTTTTGTTCTTTTCAATTATAATGGAGGAAATCTGGTATACGGGTTGGATGGCGCCAGGTAGCACGTTGTGCTGAACGTTGCGTTGGTAAAGACGTCACTCTCATCTTAATAGGAGTGAACTATGTCGAATAGTCCAATCGGAATGGGTGAACAAGATAAGGCTGAACGCGAAAGGTTTGAGAATGAACTCAAACGAATCGTCGAGTCCAGCAATGAGGCAGGGCTGATACTGCGTGTGATCGGGTCACTGGCTTTTCAGATGCATTGCCCTGAATACGGCTATCTGCAGGAGGCCATGGGGCGGGCGTACACCGACATTGACTTCGCGGCCTATCGCAAGCAGACGAAAGAGATCAAGGCATTGATGGCCAGTCTGGGCTACGTCGAGAACCGCGAGGTCTTTATCGTCAGTGAGGGCAACAGGTCAATTTTCGACGATTTTGATACCGGCCTGTACGTGGATATATTCTACGACAAGCTGGACTTCTGCCACCTGATCCACTGGAACGGGCGGCTGGAAGTGGATGCGCCCACAATCCCATTGGCCGAGATGGTGCTAGAGAAGATGCAGATCGTACAGATCAACGAGAAGGACATCATTGATACAATCATGCTGCTTATGGAGCACCCGTTGGGCGATAACGACACAGAGACGATCAACATAGACCGGGTGGCGCGCCTGTGCGCCAATGACTGGGGCATGTGGCGCACGACCACGATGAACCTGGACAAAGTCGAAAAGATGGCGCAAGGTTATCCCCAACTGACGGACGAACAAAAGGCCCATATCTCCTCCCAGGTAAAGGCTGCACTGGCGCGAATTGATGCCGAGCCCAAGCCACTGTCCTGGCGGCTGCGGGCGCGGGTGGGTGACCGTGTGAAGTGGTACAAGGACGTGGACGAAGTCTAGTCGCGCCGTTAGCAGAGGATTTGTTACTTAAGGAGGTTATACTGTGACCAAATTAGTTCGTGATCTCATGCATCCGGGCGTAATCACCTGCCGGCCCGATGCCACCCTGGGCCAGGTGGCGGTGATGCTGTCCCAGCATCACGTCCACGCCCTGATCGTCGCCGACCGTGATGGCCGTCCACTGGGGATCACCTCAGATTTTGATCTATTGGCCGGGGAATGGCTGTCGGCCGATCCGGAGAGCCTGGAGGCTATGCGGACGATGACCGCCGGCGAGCTGATGTCCACTCCAGTGAACATAATCGAGGCCGACGCGCCTGTCAGTGAAGCGGCACACCGTATGCGCGAGGAAGGAATTCGGCGGCTATTGGTCGTTGACGGCGGACAACCGGTGGGCGTGATCTCAATCTCGGATTTCGTCGCCGGTCTGGCGGAGATGGCCCCGGTCAGGCGGGAGACAGTTGCCGATGTGATGTCCGATGCGATGCTCGTCTGTCGGGACAAGACTCCGATCACCGCTGCCGCCCGGACGATGACCCAGGCTGGCTGGCGCTCCGTCCTCGTCGTGGACGCTGCTGGGCGGCCTTTGGGCGTAGTCAGCGGCCCGGATCTGCTGGCCTTCTGCGAGGAGGAGGACTGCGCCGATGTAACAGTCTCGGAGGTGATGCACCCCCCACTCACGATTCATCCGACGGCAAGCCTGCGCAAGGCCGCCGACAAGATGATCGAGCATCACCATCACCGCCTGGTAGTGGTGGACCCTGATCAACCGGATGCTATGCCATTGGGTATCATCTCCTCTTTCGATATCGTCGCCGAGATGTCCAGACCGGGATCGGTCTGGCAGCGGTAAGTCGAACTCACTCTTACTCTCATGGGAGGTAGACTATATGGCTTTGACGTTGGAAGAAGCAATCGCCCGTGTGCCACAATGGGCTGGTGCCAGTGATTTGAAAACGTCCCCCCTCAGTGGTGGCATCACCAATCGAAACTATCGCGTGGAGGTAGGGGGGGAGGTCTTTGTCCTGCGCATTGCCGGAGCGAACACCGAGTTGTTGGGCATAGACCGGAGAAACGAGCATGCGGCCAACAAGGCGGCCGGAGAACTGGGCATTGCGGCCGCGGTGGTCTATTTTATCGAACCAGAAGGCTATCTCGTCACGCGCTTTGTCGCAGGTCGCCCGTTGCCGCCAGAGGAAATCGGCCAGCCGGAAAACATCCGCCGGGTTGTGGAAGCAATCAAGAAAATCCACAGCATGTCTCCGATCCCCGGGACGTTTTCTCCGTTCCGCGTCGTCGAGAACGCTACTGAGATCGCCCGCCGCTACAATATCGCTTTCCCTGAGAATTTTGACTGGCTAACGGAGCACATGCGTGAAGTCGAGGCCGCTTTTTTGAAGGATCCCGGATTGCAAACGTCGCCGTGCCCTTGTCACAATGACTTGCTCAACGCGAACTTCCTCGATGACGGCCAAATCCGCATCCTGGATTGGGAATACGCGGGTATGGGCGATGTCTTCTTCGACCTGGCCAACTTCTCTGTTCATCATGGTTTCTCAGACGAGCAAGACCATTGGCTGCTGGAATGCTATTTCGGCGAGGTGACAGCAGCACGATGGGCTCGTCTGAAGTTGATGAAGCCCATGTCCGACTTTCGCGAATCTATGTGGGGTATGGTCCAAATCGGCATCTCCCGACTCGACTTCGACTTCCGCGAGTATGCCGACAAGTATTTTGATCGAACGACCCGCAGTATGCAGAACCCCCATTGGGGGCAATGGATTGATGAGGTAACCCCAAAAGCCTGAATTCCCCCTGGATGGTGTGCTACAGCATCGGCTTCTACAAAAGGCTGGAGGGCAAGAACAGTCATGATCCTGGCTAGTAGCAGTGCGACAGCCTGCGGCCAACGTCTCCGCAAAACACGGAGATTCAACCCATAAATACTGTAGGAGGAACAGTTATGGACAAGAAAACTCTTAGACCCGTAATCAAGTACCTGACCGATGCCCAGATCGAGGAAATCCACGAAGGCTCGTTGGAGCTCCTGGAGAACACGGGCATCAAGGTCGAGCTCGAGGCAGGGCTCAAGGTTCTCGACGAGGCCGGAGCCAAGGTGGACCACCAGGCCGGGAGGGCGTGGATTCCCCGCGAGTTGGTGGCCCACTGTCTGGAGACCATGCCACGGGAGTTCGCTTACGCAGCCCGCAATCCGGAGAAGGACTGCTTCATGAAGCCCGGTGGCCGACTCTACTCGCGCACCGCTGGCTCCCCGGATTTCATCATTGACATAGATACGGATGAATGGCGACCGGTGCTAGACGCCGATGTGAAGGAACTCTATACATTGATGGATGCGCTCGATGGGATCAGTATTCCCACTTCGGCGTTCGCCCAGGACTGGCCCAAGTTCGGGCGCGACATCCTGATGCTGCGCGAGATGTTTAACCACACCGACAAGCATCTGCATCTGCGTACCGACACCGTCAAGACATTCCCGCACATGTTGGAAATGGCAGCGATCGTCGCCGGCGGCAAAGAGCAACTGAAGGAACGGCCGGTTGTCAGTTTGCTCGAGGGACACGTTAGCCCGCTCAGGTACATAGACGTCATGGTGAACGCGCTGTTGCTGTGCGGCGAATACGGGATCCCGCTTGAGATATGCTGCATGCCGATGGCCGGGAGCACCGGCCCGGTAACGATGGTGGGTAATCTCCAGTTACTCAACACCGAGTTCCTGGCTGGCGTGGTCATCTCCCAGTCGGCCCACCCCGGAGCCCCTCTCGTGTATGCGCCCCGGCCGATGCTCATGGATCTAAAAACTGGCTTCAGCCTCGCCGGCTCTATTGACGGGGAGATGGCCGCGGTTGCCGGCGTCCAGATGGCGCACTTCTATAATGTGCCTGTCAGTGTACACGGCCAGTGGAGCGACTCGGTGCTGGACGATGGTCAAAGTACCCTCGAGCATGCGTACACGGCGCTTATGGGCGCCTTTTCCGGAGCGAACATACTCGTCGGTGCCGGCTCGCTTCAAGAGACTCTGTCGATCAGCCACGCCCAACTGGTCATAGACGACGAGATCAACAAGATCTGCTTCAGGGCCTTGGAAGGCTTCACGGTTGACAAGGAGCGCCTGGCGGTGGACGCCATCGCCAGAGTTGGCCCCGGCAGCAACTTCCTGGCGGACGAGCATACTGCCAGGTTCTGCAGAGGAGAGCGATACACACCGGCCCTGTTCTACCGAGGCTCCATAGAGGGCTGGGAGGAAGGCGGCAGGAAGATGTTCAGAGATAGAGCCAAAGAGAAGGCCAAGGCTATCCTGGAAGAACACAAGCCAAATCCGCTTCCTGAAGATACTGCCAAAGCGCTCGACGAGTACGTGAGCGATGCCTTCAAATCGCTTGGAATTGACTGGAAATTGTCTTAGCAATAGACCCACGACCGATACCAACAAACAACAAAGAGGTACAAAAACAATGTCAAACACTCTAGAACAAATGCAGAAAGATCTTTACAACGGCCAAGTAGATGAGGTGAGGGCGGCCACTCAAAAAGCCCTCGACGAGGGAACGCCGGCGCAAGAGATTCTCAGCGACGGTCTGATCGCCGGCATGGACGAGGTGGGCAAAGACTTCAAAGCCGGTGACCTGTTCATCCCTGAGGTGTTGATGTCCGCCAAGGCAATGCACGCCGGGCTCGATGTGCTGCGCCCACTCCTGGCCGAGTCAGACGCACCAGCGCTGTCCAAAATAGTGATCGGCACCATGGCCGGCGACTTGCACGACATTGGCAAGAACCTGGTGGGCATGATGCTGGAGGGCGCTGGCTTTGAGATCATCGATCTGGGCACCAGTGTATCACCGGAAAAGTTCGTCGAAACGGTGCGCACCGAAGGGGCCGCGATGCTCGGTATGTCAGCGCTGCTGACGACCACGATGCCGGCTATGAAGACCACCATTGAGGCGCTAACCGAGGCTGGGCTGCGCGACCACGTGAAAGTCATCGTTGGCGGCGCGCCCGTGACGGCGGGTTTCGCCAAGGAGATCGGCGCCGATGCCTACGCGCCTGATGCTGCTTCGGCAGTGGACACCGCGCGCAGCCTCATCGCGTAGGCAGGGTATAGCGAAGTCACAAGGACAGGGGCAAAGTCGAGGGGCGATTTCGTTCTTCGGCCTTGTCCTTCGCCTGTGCGTCGATTCAGCCTACCCGCGATGCGTCACTCCGAGAAGCGAAGCAGCCTGCGTAAGATTATCTTTGTGTTGGGCGAAGGTCTCCTGACCGAGCCCCTTCAGACCCAAATACAGGACCATGTCGCCTCGGTCGCGAGACCTTCGGCGAACGAGGGATCGAATGTGCCATTGTCGAAGTATAGCGATCTGAATTTGCCCGCCCTCAGACATGGGGGGCGCTCAAATCATAATCTCTACAATTAAGGAGGCAATAAACTGTGATCGAAAGTCCTATTGAACGTCTGGTTAAGACGAACCCCGATATGGAGATCTGGTGGGATTCATCTCCTTTGGTCTTCGAGAAGTGGGTTCAGAAGATGGTAGACGGTGCCGAGCCAGGCAGGAAATCAATACTGGAGGAACAGCTCAGGCGGCTGTATAACGCCGAGGATCCGGCCCAAAGTCTTACTCGGGGATGCACGACCAACCCACCGATTTCCTTGAAAGCCGTCCAGAGTGACCATGAGTTCTGGAATGAATGGGTAGACGATCTGACTCGGTCCAATCCTGACCTCGACTGGAAAGAACTCTCCTGGTTGACTTATAAAGAGGTCGTGAAGCGGGGCGCTGAGATGTACATGCCCGTCTACGAGGCCTCGAATGGGCGGTTTGGCTGGATTTCCGGCCAGTTGGATCCCCGCTTGTTCACCGAGACGGAACAGATGCTCAAGGACGCTGAGGAACTGAGCGCACTGAGCCCAAACGTGATGATCAAGGTGCCGGCCAGCATGCAAGGCATCGAGGTCGTCAAGGTTTTGACCTCCAAGGCCATCTCCACGAACACCACAGTGTGCTTCACACTACCTCAGATCATGGCGTCGGCCAACGCCGCGATGGAAGGGGTGAAGATCGCCCAGCAAAACGGAGTGGACCTGTCCAAATGGCGCGCTGTCATCACGATGATGGTCGGACGGTTGACGGAGCGCAAAGCGCTGGTGGAACAGGCAGAGCGGCGGAACATCGAAATGTCCTGGCGAGACAGACACTGGTTTGGCATCGCCGTCTTCAGGCGCGCCTACCGTCTCCTGACAGAGGGCGGCTATGTCAGTAAGCTGCTCGCTTGTTCTCTGCGACCTGGACCGCTCGTAGCCGGCAAGCCCCGGTTCTGGGATGTCGAAAAGATCGCTGGCGGGGCTGTTGTCTACACGATGCCACCTTATGTCCTGGAGCCGCTCTTCGAGATGGGCGACGATCTTGTCTTCAAGTCCGAGATCGAGAAAGAGGATGTGCCGCAGGATGTGATGGACAAGATGATGAAAATCCCGTACTGCATCCAGGCTTACGACCCGAATGGGCTGGCGTTGGAGCAGTTCAACGATCATCCCGCCACGATCTACACCGCCGAGGCCTTCACAAAGGCAACCGCTGGCCTGGAAGAGTATGTTGGCCAACGTATGGCCCTGGTGAGAGGATAAACTGGCTTGCGGCGCATTTGACAGGTTAGTAGTGGCGACTTTGGTCGCTCTTCCCGCTCAATTAGCGATTGAAGTTGCCACTACGGACCATCATGTTACATAGGCCCTCTGCTTGCGGGGGATGACAATCCGCCGTTCCCCAGCCGCCGGATTGTCCCCGGCGAGAGCGTAGCGTGACGCCGTTTTCATGCTCGGTGGTGAACGCAAATTCGTCAACCGCGTGCTAGTCAGCGGCCTTTCTCAGCGCCGGATGCGAATCCTCCAATCGGTATCCGTTCCCTCAACGCTCAGTAATTCCAACCCCAATGCCTCGACCGCCATCGGGATCTCCTTCTTCGAGGCCGGATGCGTACCGACTGCCTCGACCACATCTCCCGGCGCGGCCCGGCGTAACGCTTTGCGCACTTCCACCAACGGCACAGGGCAGGTCTCCCCCCGGCAATCCACTTTGATCTCAGCCATCGCCTCTCCTCACTCCGTGAACTCCACGACCACCTGTTCCACGTCCCACAGCGGTTCGATCTTCTCCGTGATTTCCTCGTGGATATTGGCGGCGAACTGGTGGTCGGCGGGCAGGTCAATCACCACCCGCACCTTCCCCTCGGCGACCTCGATCTCTTCGACCAGTTTGGTGCGCACCAGGTCGAGTCCCGCCATCGGGTTCATCACCCGCTTCAGTCGCTTGCGCACGACAGCGACCGTCGTAGGCACGCGTTCCTTGACCAGACCGTGGCGCTCTTCGTAGTTCTGGATCGCCGCCCGCAACCCGTCCACGGCCAGCACGGAACAATGTGTCTTGATCGGCGGCAGTCCCCCCAGCGCATCAGCGGCCCTTTTCCAGGTGATGCTCTTGGCCTCCTCCAGCGTCTTACCTTTGGCCAATTCGGTGATGATTGAGCCAGTGGCGATGTTGGAAGCGCAGCCGTAGGACTCGAACTTGATATCGGCGATACGCTGGCTCTCAGGGTCTACTTTCAGATAGACGGCCACCATGTCACCGCAAGCAGGGCTTCCCTCGACCGACTTGGCGTCGGCATTCTCAATCTGCCCCACGTTGCGCGGATGTCGAAAGTGTTCCATCACAATTTCGCTATACGGTAATGGCATCTCTTCACCTCCCGTTCGTAAATTCGTAGACTCGTGGATTCGGTTTCATTCCTTGCCCAACGGGCTTATGCGCCGCAACTCGGCCACGACGTCGGCGACCGCCTCCACCACCGCGCCCACGTCCTCCTCCTCGTTGAAGCGGCCGAGGGTGAAGCGGACAGAGCCATGGGCCCGCTCGTGGTCGCCGCCGATTCCCAGCATAACGTGGCTGGCCTCCAGCGAACGACTGAAACAGGCAGAGCCGGTACTGACAGCAAAGCCACGCATGTCCAGGTGCAACAGCAGCGCTTCTCCCTCGACGAAGCGGAAGGAGACGTTACCATTCTGCGGGAGCCGCTGCACCGGGTGACCGTTGAGGCGGGTGTGAGGGATCTCCAGCAACCGCTCGATCAGCCGGTCGCGCATCCCCTGCAGGCGGGCCGTCTCTTCCGGCGTGATCAGTTCCACCGCCCTGGCGAAGCCCACCGCGCCAGGGATGTTCTCCACCCCCGGTCGTAGGCCGAACTCCTGGAAGCCCCCGTCCATCCACTTGCGGATGGGGGTCCCTCCGGCTTTGCTCAGGGCAGGCCCTTCACGCACATAGAGCCCGCCGATCCCCTTCGGCCCGTGGATGGTATGGGCCGAGATGGTCACCAGGTCCACCGGCACCTCCCGCACGTCCAGCGGGACGCGGGGGAACGAGTGGGTGGCATCGGTGTGGAAGAGCACACCCTTCTCACGGCAGATAGTGCCAATGGCAGTCACGTCCTGCAGCGTGCCGATCTCCTGGTTGGCCGCCTGGATGGAGACCAGGATGGTCCCGGGGGTGATCGACTCCCGCAGGTGGTCCAGGTCCACCCGCCCGGTATCGTCCACCCGCACGTCGGTCACCCGAAAGCCCTGCTTCTCTAACGCCCTTGCGCTGTACAGCACTGGGAAGTCCTCAATAGGGCTGGTGATGATATGGCGGCCTTTCTCCTCCCCCAGCGCCAGTGCCACCCCCTTGAGCGCCAGGTTGCTCGATTCGGTGCTACCGGAGGTAAATACGAACTCCTCCGGGCTGGCCCCTAGGGCGGCAGCGATCTGCGCCCGGGCATCGTCCAACGCGTCCCGGGCGTCTACGCCCAGTGAGTAACCAAACTGGGAGGTGGCAACGGCGTAGAGATCGAAGAAGTAGGGCTTCATCGCCTCCAGCACCCGTTCGTCCAGCCGCGTTGCGGCCCCATTATCGAAGTAAACGACGTTCTCAAACATAGGACCTACCTCTGTTGTAGGGTAATTCTATATAAATAACGAGAAGACCGCCTTTCCGCTCTAGTGTAGCAGAAAGGCGGTCGTTCGTCTACGACAAAAGTCACACTGTGTCAGCGTTCTGTCCCGGCGAAGACTCGCTGCGCGCGCCCTACCGCCTCCCGTGCATCGTGCGTGGCAGGGAGACCCTGGAACCGCCCGCTGAGACGTGATCGTAGTTGTGCATCACGCCAGGCAGGAACACCTCGAAGTTGCCGCCCTGGCCACTGGTCATGGCCCACACGGAGAAGTGGTTGATCTGCGCCGTTATCCGGTTATTCTCCGTGTCCACCGTAAAACTCTCCACCTTGGTCCAGGAATTGGTGGTGGTAGAGAAGTAGGCCGGTGACAGGTCATCCTCGCTCACTCCCCGGCGGTTCAGATCATCCTCGGTGTAGTAGAAACTGATGGTCACGTTCTGGTTGAAGGTAGAGTTAATCTGGCGGTTGCTGCTGTCGAAGGCGTGGATGGAGTAGCCGTAGCCGAAGGGCCGGGCGGTGAGGGTATTGGCCAGGTCCTCGACTATGGGAGAGATCACCAGTTTGATTGTTCCGGTGATGCCCAGTGCTCCAGCCGGGATGTTGATCTCGGTGCCGTCGTCCAGGGAGATCAAGATCGGGCTGCTGGCATCGAAATGGACCGTCACCGCATCAGGTAGTTCGATCTCGTTGAGGGAGAGTTCCATGTCCTGGGTGGCGGTCGGCCCAGTCATGTCTACCACGTAGTCCTGCATCGTGTCGTAGAACATCGCGTCGTCGTGCCGGTACGAGGCTCCCAGGTGCCACACCGTGCCGGTGATCACGTCCAGTTCGTAGTGACCATCGGGGTAGGTCGAAGCGCCGGTGTGCGCCCCGCCCTCCGACCAGCCCCACACCCATGCATCCGGGACGGGATCACCATCCTGAAACACCTTGCCACGGATCACTCCGTCGCTCTCCCGGAACTGCAGCGTCACGTTGGCCGGAGACGAGGGGGAGACAGTCACCTGTTGCATCTCCGGCTGGACGTAGCCCCGCTCCTCCGGGGGGGCGCAGCCACCAACTTCGTACTCTCCGGCTGGGACGTTGATCTCGAAGTAGCCCTCGGGAGGCTGGCTGTCGCTGCCGGTGTCAATGCGGGCGCTGGTCTCCGTGCGCTCCCGGTGGGCCCAGGCCCAGCCGTGGTCCAGCCCTGAACCGTCGGGCAGCTTGAGGTAGCCTTTGATGAGGGAATCCGCCGCCACCAGCGTGAAGTTCATGGTGAACGTATCCTCTGCCTCGACCGTCACCCGGCTCTCGGGCGGCGGGCTGTTGACGTACTCTTCGTTCATCAGCCAGTAGCCCAGGTTCCAGGTGCCGGCGGCGACGTGCAGATCGTAGGTGCCATCGGGGTTGATCATGGTACTCCGCCAGGCTCCGCCCATCCCACTCATAGCGAACACCTCGCCCTGTAAGTCCGTGGCCGGGCTGCCATCCGTCTTGCGGAACCGGCCCACGATATGGGCGTTGTTGGGCACAACGGTGATGTGCACCACCTGCACGGGGTCTCCCATGGTGACGGTCACCTGCTGTTCCGTGTGTTCTCGATAGGCCGCAGCCACGGCCTGTGGTGTGTCCAGGGCAGCCACCCTGGCCCTCAGTTGAGAGATGGTTATAGGCTCCTCGCCTGTCGGGGTGTAGTTACTCTCGGGTGGCAGTCCGACGCCCACCCAGTAACTGCCGCTGGGCACGTTGATGGTGAAGCGCCCGCCTTCGACCGGCGCTCCGGCCACCGGCGGGCCCATCCCCTGGCGGGCATACGCCCAGCCGTACAGGTCGGTCAGGACGTTGTCCTGCTCGTCCACGACCAGCCCTTCGATACTGCCGCTGGCCTCCTGGAGCACAAAGTCCACGTCAGGGACTGTCTCGTCCTCGTCCACGCTGACGCGCTGGGGCGGCAGTCCGCTGATGTAGGTGGAGGTGAACGGCACATGGATGCCAATCTCCCACGTGCCGCTGATGACGGCCAGGCTGTAGGAACCGTCGGCAGCGGTGGTGGTATGCGCCCAGCCTCCCGCCATGGGCCGCCAGGCGTTCACATCCACCCCCGCCACTCCCCGTCCGTCGCTATCCCGGCTCACCTGGCCGGTGATGAAGCAGTTCTTGGCCACCAGGTTCAGGGTGCGCAGGTCGGTTTCCCCTTCTCCCACCGTGATGGGGTTGATCTCCGGGCTGCCCCAGGTGGGGTACTGCCGCTCGTCCACGTGGAGCCACACGTCGTAGGTTCCGGCGGTCACCGCGACGTCGAAGGTACCATCCTCGCGGACGGGCGCGCCGTTGCCTATGCCCTGGTGGTTGCGCACGTCCACATGCACGCTCCACGGAGCAAGTTGCTCCCCGTTGGGGCCGAGCACCCTGCCGATGACGTGCGCGTCGGCTGACTGCACGATGAAGGTGATCTCTTTGGTCGTCTCACCCTCGGCGAAGGTCACCCGCTGCGGGTGTCCGTTGTATACCCAGTCCGCCTCCCCGTCGCCGGCCGGGTGGATCATCACTTCCCAGGACTCGCCGGCAACACCTATGGAGAACCCGCCATCCTCGTTGGTCCTGGTATTCGCCCAGGCCATGCCGTCCTTCTGCCAAGCGTTCACCTCCACCCGGGGGACGCCGAGACCGCTCTCGTCCTGCACAACGCCACGGATGAACTTGTCTGCCTCGAGGAAGGCAATATCCCCCAGGTTTACGGGGTCACCGGATTCAGGGACAGTGAAAGAACGCGGATCGGGGCTTATCCAGCCGGACATACCCCAGGGGGCGTGGACTTCGACTACGTAATTGCGGGGCTCCAACCCGCCGAAAGCGAAGCGCCCGTCATCGCCCGTCCCTGTGCCCTCGTGAAACGAATGGTCTTCGGTATGGATGTCCACCCCGGTGCAGCAGACCGGGTTGCCTTCGGGGTCCACCACCCGCCCGAACGCGCTCACCCTCTGCAGGGCGAGGTTCTGAATAATGGGCTCGCTGCCCACGATCACCTCCTCCTCAGCGGAAGCGGAATAATCAGTGTAGTCTTCTCCGTCGGGTCCACCAGGCGGTTGAGCCCTCAGGTAATACGTGCCTTGTAGCAGCCCACCGATGGTGAATCGGCCCTCCTCATCGGCGCTGGATCCCTTGTGGGTCATCCCATCCATGGAGCGGGCCTCCACCCAGGCGTGCGGGACCGGGGTGGTGCCATCGGGCAGGGTGACCTGACCGGAGATCTGGGGATTGGTCAGGAGCACAGCGCCCACATCGTTGGGCGACCCGGCGGTAACCTCGACCGCCTGAGGTACCGAATCGCTGTACTGGGATCCCTCGCCCTGGTTAGGCGCTTGAGCCTCCAGTGTGTATATTCCGTCCGGCAGCCCGCCGATGCGGAAGTAGCCATCCTGGTCAGTATTGGCTTCCTGACGAATGAACCAGTCCTCGCTATGTACCTCCACCCGGGATCCCTGGATGGGTGTCGTCCCGCCTGGATCCTTGACCTGGCCGATGACGAGCGGGCGGGCGAGATATACATCACCTACAGAGAGTGTCTCCTCCGCTGTGGGCGCGTCAACCTCGATCTCCTCCGGGGCGGCCCATTGGGAATCGCCGGGTGGCTCCACCCCCAGCAGGTAGGGAGTGTCGGGGGGCACGTAGAGGGCGAAGTGCCCACTCTCATCGCTCCAGGTATCCGTGTGGAACTGGTGCGACTCGTCGTGGACCATGACACGAGCGTGATCCACTGCCTGGTCATCGGGGTTCAGGACCGTGCCGGTGATTCTGCCAGCAAGGTCGAGGGAGAAGTCAGTGTCGGGCGTAGTCTCGTTCTCGAGCACCTCCACCTCTGCCGCGTCCTCCCACCTGAGGGTGTCGCTGTAGTACCCGGTGACATACCAGTCTTTATTGGCGACGATCCGGTAGGTGCCTACTTCTACGGTGAGGGTATAACAGCCACTGGCATCGGACAGCGTGTCGCCGCCCCCCTCCCCGTCGCCATAAGGATACGCCGAGACATTCACGTCGGCAATGGGGTCACTATCGGCATCATGTACGTGCCCAGTGATGATCCCCGTAGGCGGATCATCAAACTGGGGCGCTGGCCTGTGTCCTTGCAGATCGTGCAGGGCCTGCGGGCTGGCGCTCGCCTGTTCTCCAGGCAGCCTGAGCGGGGTCGTGTTTGCCAGCAGCAGGGTTATTAGCGTCAGAGAGAGCGCCACGCGTAATATCAGTCGCTTGTTTCTCATCGTCCTGATCTCCTTTTTCCCGGTACGGGGCGCTGCCCCGGCCTCGCTGTTGAGGGCTGCGAGGCCAGCCCACATAGTTATATTAGCAGCAAGCCGTTTCATGGAGCGTGGCACAGAGCGTGTCAAACAGCGTGTCAAATACTGGAAGGAGGGATTGCGAAAGGGGGACAAGTGGAGGCTGGTAGGCCAACGACACTCCACAGAGAGACTATCAAATTCGGCCCTTCGGGAAATAGTGGAGGAATCCCTGCTCGAAGGGGACAACAGTCCCCGTATTTGGGCGGTTTGAGCAGTGATACGCTACATCTGGGGGTAGCGGATTGTCATCAAGCGCATCGAAAGCCGCGCCGCATAGCCAGCCCCAGGGTCAGCAATACCGCCCCAATGAGCAGTACTCCCGCACCCCCCCACCCCGCGGGGCTGCCGGCAGGCGGAAGAACTGGCTCCGGCGTGACCGGGTGCACATCGAACTCGACGATGAGGTAGGGCCTCGTGTCGTGGTCGTCTGCGGCGAGCCAACGCGCCACCAGCAGATCGCCCGTCGTCTCCGGGTCGGCGTCGGGGTCGGGCGCGGGGGCCAGGGCCAGCCCATGGTTGTGTATCTCCCTCGCCTGCCAGGCCCGCATCAGCGCAGTGACATCCCAGACGAGCCAGGTTCCCGCCCCTTGCCGAAGCGATACAACCGGCGCGGTGGACGGCAGTGAGGTAGGGGTGGGCGACGGTGAGGCAGGAGACGTGGGTGTCGGGCCAGGCGTGGAGGTGGGCGGGCGTGGTGTGGGCGTGGAGGTGGGGCCGGGCGTGGGGGTGACCAGCGACGAGCTGGGAGATGTGGGGGTGGGACTGGGGCCGGGCGTGGAGGTGGACGTGGGTGTGGGACTGGGGCCAGGTGTAGAGGTGGATGTGGGTGTAGGACTGGGGCCAGGCGTCGGCGTGGGAGACTCCTCGCTGGTAACGGTGACACTCCCGTTCCTGGTGTCTGCATCGTCCTGGCCGCCGTCGTCCAAGTAAACTTCCTCGAAGTGGAGAGATGAAGTCCCGACCTTTTTCCCCCGGAAGGTGATGCTAGCCAGCACACCGCTATCACTGACCGGCCCGTCGCCTGTCGTCTGATAGAAGTAAATCTCCCCATCATCTTGATCTTGGTAAACGATATTCTCCACCACCTCGCCGGGGAAGATGCCGGGCTGAATCTCCACGACGTCTTCCGTGCTCGGGTCGGCGTCTACCACCTCCAGCAGTGTCTCGTCAAAGGTCAGGTACACATCAGCGGAGTACAGGTCGGTCACGTTCTCAATAAGGATGTCCACCGTCGTCGTGGCTCCCACGGTCACCTCGCTGTCCAGTGGGTCAAGAGTCACCGTCACCGTCGTCGCCGCCGCCGCCACCTGGACCAGCCCGTGGCCAGCGGGTTTGGAGAACAGCGCGGATGTCTCGGTCGCTGTCAGAGTCGGTGTTGCGGTGACGGTAAGAACGGTGGTCGGGATAGGGGTGGGCGGTGGCGGCGGTGGCGTTGGCGTCACCACATCGAAACTGGCTACTGTTGACGCGATGGGCACAGCGAGAAGGATGGGCCAGGTGGCCGGGTCATCACTCCAGCCATCCTCTTCCCACGGCTCGAGTACCCGATATGCGCCAAACGCCGCTTCCCCCGCGTTCGAGCCACCGTCCGTGTATACGTACAGCGTGGTGCGCAGAATTTCGGTGCCCGGCGGGAACACGTCGAGCGGGAAGCGCAGGTAGGTACGCGCGCGCACGACATCGCCGGAGGAGGTGCGGCAGACGCCGAAAGGGAGCACTTGCGTCTCGGCGTGCGCCGTCGCATCCTCCAACAGCCCGGATGCGACCCCGATGCCGCGATCAGGCCAGACCTGCAATATGCGGGAATCCTGTGCCCCAGCAGGGAACGCCGGCCCGGCCAGGCACAGCAGCACTCCTGCCAATCCCAGCATGGAGGTGACGACACAAGACAGTGATCTTCGGGAGCATCTCTCCATCAGACCTCTCCACCGTCTGACAACTCGTCCAACAGCGGCAACTCATCCAGACTGCGCAACCCAAAGTGTTGCAGAAGCGCGAAGGTGGTGCCATAGAGGATCGGGCGGCCCACCGTCGGCGCTCGCCCCTCCTCCTCGATCAGGCCGGCCCTCAACAGCGTGCGCAGCACACTGTCGGAACCGATGCCCCGGATGGCCTCGATCTCGGAACGAGTGACGGGCTGGCGGTAAGCGATGATCGCCAGCGCCTCCAGCGCGGCACGTGAAAGGCGCGTACGTCTCTCCAGGCCCAGGAAGCGTTCGACGTAGGGCGCGGCCTCCGGTGCGGTAATGAGCTGCACGCGGTTGCCGGCTCGCTGCAACCGCAGGCCGCGCCCGGCGTAGGTGGCTTCCAGGCCAGCGAGAGCCCGCTCGACCCGCCTGGCCGTGACCTCCAACGCCTCTGCCAGACGGCCGGTAGAGGCCGGCTCATCGGCCACGAAGAGCAGGCTCTCCACCAGCATCTCCAGGCTGAGGATGGGATCTCCAGATGTATCTTCCTCTTTCATCGTACCACCGCTTGTGCAATAAGGCTCTACGTGGATTAGTGGGATGCTTCAAGCGGGTGCAGCAATTCCCGTTTTAGCATCGTTACCGCGTGATATGATCGTAGTGGCGACTTTAGTCGCTGGTTGCGCGGCCCAAACGACTGAAGTCGTTACTACGAACCCCATAACGGGAATTGCTGGGCGCAGATGCACACAGATTCTCGCAGGTAGATATAAAAACCGGGTGCGGGATCACCTCGCTGTGCAGCCTTACTCCGGTTCCGATGCGGCGAGTAAGTCTCTCTTTGGCGTGCTGGGCGTGGTGGGATAGGGGATGGCGCGCAGGTTCACCTTGGGAGGCCGGGCCAGTTTGAGCCCCATCTTCTCTTCCACCACCTGCCGGGCCGCCTCCACGATCTGATCGGCCTTCTCCGGCACGTTTATCCCGGCCGCCATCTCCACGTCCAATTCGACCACGACGCCGCTGCGTTTGGCCGACACCTTCGACTTGGAGCGCAAGATACTGGAGAGTTGGTCCACTTCGTACTCCAACCGGTCGGCGATGGATGCTACGCTGATCAGCACCTCCCCGCCAGCGGTCTCTTCGACGCGGATGGCCTTCGGAGTGGGCCGGCGCACCTCAAGCATGATGAGCAGGACAAAGATGATGTCCAGTGCCAGGGCGAAGAGAATGCCCAGCGACACGCGCACGAACGGGTTAAGGAGTTCGAGAGAGTTCACCAGCGCGGCCAACTGCCACCCGGTCGCCTCCAGCACCGGCACCGGCAACACAAGCAGGATCGTACACAGCGGGATAGCGACCAGCAGCAAGATCGCTAATAAGATGCGGTTCACCGTATTCATCGTCTAGCCTCCTGTGGATTCTCCTTAATCAATCAATCACAACATCCATTATAACATCGCACCCAACTTTGGACAACGCAAGGGCGCGGTGACCATGCCCCTACTCAGCAGGGCGTTGGCGTGGATTCGGACACTGCAAGAGCGGCGACGATCACCAGGGTGACCAATCCCGCCAGGCTCACGCCCGCGCCGATGAGCAGGCTCACCGGGCGGAAAACGAAGACGACGCGATGGCGCCCCGCGTCCACAGCGACCGCACGGAAGAGCAGGTCGGCCTGGTAAATCGGCACCGGCTCGCCATCCACCGTCGCCTCCCAGCCGGGATACCAACTATCGGTCAGGACGAGATAGCCCGGCGCTTCAGCGTCCACCTCGATCTCGACGCGCTCCGGCGCGTAGTGCGTCACGCTGACACATTCCCCACCTTCTGCTCCGACTGGACCATTTGCTCCGGCTGGATCTGGCGATCCAGCCGCCGGGCGACGGATTTGACAATCCGTCGCGAGCCCAGGTGTCATTTCTACAATGGATTCCAATCTTCGCAAAGGGTCGACCTCGCCTGCTAAGATAACCTCCGCCGCCGGATCAAACGCGGGGTCCTGCATAGAGGCCAAGACCGTCGTCGCGTCGTCGGCCACCATCGCCCTATGGACGATGAACGCTCGCTCCAGTACGTCCAGGTTCTCGTAGATCTTGACGTCGCCGGAGTGAACCAGCCGGAAGCGGCCCCGGTCAGATAGAACCAACGGTTGAAAACCGCCGGTGCGTTCGTCTATCAGGCTCACCCCACGCACGACCAGTTCTCCCTCCGGCAGCGTCGCCCGCACGACGACCGTGGCTGGCGCGGCCGGCTCCTGCCACCGCAGCCGCGTCACGTAGTCACTCCCCTCCGGCTGTCCCCCTTCGACTCCACTCAGGGCTGGCGGCCAGAAGTGGCCGCCGACAGGAGCCTGCGCGTGGGCCACGTCCGGGCCGTACAGCCCCTCAGCGGTGTGCTGCCCGGCGCGCAACTCAAACCTGCGCGTGATCCCCTCGTCAAAGCCAACCTCGACCAGGCCAACAGGCGTGCCATCGGGCAGCATGGCCCCTCCGCGCAGGTGGGAGACAATCCCCAGCGCCGTCGCTTCGAAATGTGGCACGTGCGCGACCGCGGCCGTCCCCCCGCGCAGCAGTTGCGCGCCGAACTGGAGATCGTAGAACACATCGTCTAGCCATGCATCGTGAAGTTTATCGGTGATGACATACCGGACGTTGAACAGGCTCAGCCAGCGCCCATCGGGGATCCCGGCCAGGTTCTCGCGCAGCCGGCCGTCTATGGAGACCTCGTCCTGGGTCAAGAACAGGTGCTGTAGCGTGACGTAGCGCGCCAACGGCAGCACGCCACCGTCGTAGCCATCCACAGCGGGGAGACCGAAGGCCAGCGGCAGATTGGGGCTGAGCACCTCCTTGTGTTTGGCGGCGACCACGTAATCGTAGAGCGCGCCAGCGGAGAGTTGTGGCCCGTAGATGATCCGGATCTCAGGCAAGTCACCGGGGTCGAAGGTGATGTCGGACATGCTGATGAAGCGGGCTGGAGGTTCCCCAACCTCTTCCTTCGCAGAGAGCAAGTGGGCGATGGCCGGGCGCAGGCTGGTGAACGCCTGGGGCGCAGTGGCCCGGCTGTGAGGGAGCGCAGAACCTGCCGCGAAGAGTTCCACGACCAACAGCACCAACAGGCCCACTGCGGCCGGTCGAGGCGCACGCCTGGCTGCCAGGAGCAGCCCCAGCGCAAAGACAGCCCCCAGCCCCCAGCCGGCGACGGTCGCCCAGCCCACGTGCCCTCCCTCCCCGATACGCACGCCCACCACCGCCCATCCCGCCAGCACGACGAGCGCGACTGCGAGGAACAGGAGTGCTCGCCAGCCGATGCGTATACGACGATGGTACAGCGCATCCCACCCCCACCCCGCCAGCGATGCCACACCTGCCACGTAGAGTGACAGCCAGCGAGCCGGCACGCGAAAGTGGGCAAAGCCGGGGACGAAGCGGGCCAGAAGGAGGTATAAGGGATTGTAGAGACCGAGGGAGAGAAAGAGGCCCAGGGTAAGGATGAAGAGTGAGGATTGGAGAGTGGAGAATGGAGAATGGAGAATGGAGGATGGAGAATGGAGGATGGCGACTGCGGCGAGGGCCAGGCCGGCGATGCTCACGTAGGCGACGTGCTCGATGTGTTCAGGGGGCACAGGCTCGGCGAAGCCGGGCAGAAGAGCACGAGCCAGGTAGAAGGGCGAGAGGGAAAACGAAACCCGCTCGTTGAACGGCAATCCTCCGGCCCGCACCGAAAGGCGCGAGAGTTCCCAGGTGGGGAGCAGTTGCACCGCCGCCAGCGCCACCCCCAACCCCGCCACGGCGGCCAGGCGCGATGCCCGCCGGATTAGCGGCCTCCATTCACGCTGGCGCAACCCACGCCACAGCACCGGCCCGAGCCCATAGGCCGCCAGCCCGACCAGTGAGATGAACGCCGTCTGCGTGTGGCCGGCCAGGAAAACCAGGCTCACGACGATAGCGAGACCGGCAAACGCGGCTTTGCGATTTGGAGCAAAATTCCTGTCACACAGCGTCAGCGCCAGCGGCAGCCATGCCAGCCCCTGCAACTGGTTGACGTGTTCCACCTGCGCGCCCAGGTAGCCCCCCAATGCGAAGGTCGCCCCCACCGTCCACGCGCCGGCACGCCCCAGCCGCAGCGAACCGCGTCCCCAGAGATACCCGTTGAACGCTGCCAGGCACAGGTGCAGCACGATGGTCAGATGGATGGACTGGTGGGCCGGCAGGAAGAGCCACAGCGGCCAGTTGAAGGGATAGAAAACCCCCACCTGGCTGTTGGCCAGTAAGGGGGTACCCATGAAGAGATAAGGATTCCAGAGCGGCAACCGCCCGGCCCGAATCGCCCGCGTCGCCTCCGCCCAGTAGGGATAGAAATAGGTGAAGATGTCGCCACCAGCAAGCACACGGCCCGCCAACGCGATCTTCCAGAAGAAGGCGATCACCAACACCCAGAGCAGGACGATGGCCAGGAGGTCGCGGAGGAGGGGAGATGGTTGGTTGGGTAGTTGATTGGTTGGTTGGGTCATCGGCTCGGTCCTGGGGTGATATGGTAGACGGTGAACGAGGGTGTGTCATCGCGGCGAGTCGTGGTCAACGCGGGCTCCAACCCGTAGCCCACGGTAGTAGCCAGCGCCCACTCCGCCCGCGCTCGTGACTCCCAGGATGGGAACGCGACATAGCGCGGTCCCGTAGCGCCGAAAGCCCGCACGTCCTGGGCCAGCCAGGCCGGAGTGGGCCAGTAGGCCAGGCATACCGGCGCACCGAACAGGTAATAGGCGTAGTGCCAGCCCAGCCAGTGCTGGTAGACCACCGTGCCTTCAGGCAGCCCACGCAGGAATGTAGCGACCTCGTCAATGCCGTCATAGGCACCATGGTCACCGCCGACGGGGTAGCGGCTGTGGGCGGCGTCGAACGCGGGCAGGGCCAGGCAAATGGCGAATAATAAATGACAAATGATAAATGACAAATGACGAATGACGAATGACGAATGACGAGGGATGAGGGACAGACGATCAATGATGGATTGGAGACGGGAGGCAAGGAGGGCCAGGGTGCGGCCCAGGAGCACAGCCAGCACGGGCACCAGCGGCAGCAGGTAGCGGTCCCAGACCGGAAAGGCCCAGAGCCAGTGGAGGAGAAAGTAGATGAGGCAGAAAGAGATGAGCAGCAAGTCTGTGAACGGTTGCTGGAGAAACCCGGTTTTTGACAAAAACCGGGTTTCTGGATAGCGGCGAGGTTTGATATCGCCCCACACCAGCGCGGATAGACCCACCAGCAGCGCGCCGTTGACGACGGGCGAGACGAAAAGATAACGTCCCAGCCCGATCCACTCGCGCAGCCGCGTCCACAACTCCTGCGGCCAGATGAGTCGCAATCCCCCGTAACCCGTTATGCCCACGCGCCAGAAACTTTCCGCGCCCCGGGCCACCCGCACCGCGTCCCAGGCAAACACTGTCAAAATGACAAATGACACAAATGACAAATGACAAATGACAAACATCAGATTGGAGAACTTCGGGCTTTGGGCTTCGGACTTTGGACTTCGGACCTCAGACTTCGGACTTCGGACTTCGGACTTTTGGCCTCGGGCTTTGGGATTTGGGATTTGGCTAAGATATATTCCAAGTGCCAGAGGTACCCATACAAGCCCGGTCTGTTTTGTCGCGAAGGCCAGCCCTGCCAGCAACCCTGCCCATCCCGGCCTGCCGCGATCCGCCGCCACGCAAGCACCCAGCCCCAGCGCCACCATCAGCGGGTCGGGGAAAGCGGTGGCGGAGAAGAGGATGGCAAAGGGGGAGAGGGCTACGCCCGCGGCCGCCGCCACTGCTGCCCACCGGTCGTGATAGAGCGAATGAGCCAGCGCGGCGACCAGCGAGACCGTCAACAGTCCCGCTGCCAGCCCCGGCATTCGCACGGTGAACTCAGAATTGCCAAAGAGTGCCTGGGCCCCGGCCACCAGGTAGGGCAGCAATGGCGGCTTGTAGACCGGCACCGTTGCCAGCCACGGGTCCTGCCCCCACCCGATCAGGAGGCCCCAGTAGCCATACAGCGCCTCGTCAGGATGAAAGCGGTTGTCCAGGATCGGGGGCAGCCGCAGCGCCCAAGCCAGCAGCAAGAGCGGCACCAGCGCCCAGCGACTCCTGTTGGGCGAAGGTCTCACGGCCGAGCCTCCCTGTTGGGCAAAGGTCTCACCCCCCTTGTTGGGCGAAGGTCTCACGACCGAGCCCTCACCGGGTGAATCGATACCTGATCAGTGTCCACAGCACAGTTATGCCATCACGCCAACTGATCTTCTTCCCCTCCTCAAACTCCCGTCCGGTGTAGGAGATGGGCACTTCGTAGATGCGGTAACCCCGCTTGAGAATCTGCGCCGTGATCTCGGGATCGAAACCCCAACCGGGCGCTTTCAGGTCGAGTTGTTCGGCGACCTCCCGGGTGAAGACTTTGTAGCATGTCTCCATATCGCTGAGGATAGTGTCATAGAGGACGTTGGTCACCAGCGTGAGGAACCGGTTGCCGGCCATGTGCCAGAAGAACATCGCCCTGGTCGGCCCACCGCGAAAGCGCGAGCCGTAGACCACCTGGGAGCGACCCTCGACGATGGGCTGCAGGAGCGCCGGATAGTCACGGGGATCGTACTCCAGGTCGGCATCCTGTACCAGCATCACGTCGCCGCTGGCGTGTTGGAGCCCGGTACGCACCGCCGCGCCCTTGCCCTGGTTGTGCTCGTGGAACACGACGACCACGTCCGGCTCGCCCTCCAGCGTGTGCAGGATCTCCCGCGTGCCATCGGTCGAGCCGTCATCCACGATCACGATCTCACGCTCGAACTGGACGGCGATGCCATTTTCTGGCCCGTAGCCGACCGGCACCGCCAGTTGCACTGCCCGCACGCGCCGCAATATCTCAGCGATGGTCCCGATCTCGTTGTAGACCGGCATAACGACCGAAAGTTTCATCTCGACCTCCCTCGTCAACGGGCGCATTATAGCCGAGGGTAGCGAGAGGGGCAAGCCCCGGCATTTGACGGCGGCATTGTTCCATGCTACACTATGTAAGGCTCCATGCATCTGTATACCCCGCCTGCACACAGGTTGACTGTAGCCCAGGCGGGATCTGCTGTACGGGAGGTATGGTCATCGTGAAACAAGTTGCTGCTGTCATTCTGGCTGCGGGTGGGTCCACCCGCTTCGGTCAATCCAAGCAACTCCTCGATTGGGGTGGTATATCGCTCCTGGCCCACGTCGCCGATGTGGCGCTGGCCGCGGGACTATCGCCGGTGATCATTGTGCTGGGCTGCCAGGCAGAGGCCGCCCGCAAAGCGCTGGGCGCGCGGCCCGTGCAGTCTGTGATGAACTGGCGCTGGGCAGAGGGGTTGAGCACCTCGGTGCAGATAGGGCTAGCACCACTCCCGCCCGAGACCGAGGCGGCGATCTTTCTGCAATGCGATCAGCCGCTGGTCACGGCCAACCTGTTGCGGGCGTTGGTGGCCCGCTTCGAGGAGACCAATGCGCCCATCGTCCATCCCACGCATGCCGGTCAGCGCAGCCCGCCGGTGCTGTTCGCCCGCCGCCTCTTCCCCGAACTGGCTGCTGTCAGCGGCGACGAGGGAGGCCGCGCCGTCATCGCCCGCCACACCGATGAGGTGGTCACCGTCGAAGTACCCGACCCAGACACGCTATCCGACATAGACACCCCCACCGACTACGAGCGACTACGAGCCTCCATTCTCCATTCTCCATCCTCCATTCTCCACCCCATCACCCACCTCATCGTGGACATGGACGGCGTCCTCTGGCGCGGCGACGAGCCGATAGCGGGCCTGGCGGAGTTCTTCGCCTTCCTGCGCGAACATCACATTGACTTTGTTCTGGCTACGAACAACTCCAGCCGGCTGCCGGAGCAATACGTGGCCAAACTGGCCCGTTTCGGCGTCGAGGTTCCCTGCGAATCTGTGCTGACCTCATCCCAGGCCACAGCCGCCTACCTGGCGACCCTCACGCCGCCGGGCACCCGCGTCTACGCCCTGGGCGAGGAAGGGATACGGCGGGCATTGGAGCAGCACGGCTTCGTGCTGGCCGACGAGGACGTCGCTTACGTCGTCTCCGGCTGGGACCGGCGACTGACGTGGGACAGGTTGGCGACGGCGGCACTGCTCATCCACGCCGGAGCGGGCTTCGTCGGCACCAACCCAGACACCAACTTCCCCACCGAGCGGGGGCCGGTGCCGGGCAGCGGCGCGCAATTGGCGGCACTGGAGATCACCACCGGCGTCGCACCGGTCGTCGTCGGCAAGCCGGAGCCGTGGATGTATGAGGAGGCAATGCGGCGGATGTGGGCACGGGGGGGCACGGTCGGAGACCGGCCCCAACAAGAGGTCGGAGACCGGTTCCAGCAAGAGGGGGCACGGTCGGAGACCGGCCCCAACAAGAGGTCGGAGACCGGCCCCAACAAGAGGTCGGAGACCGGCCTCAGCAGGAGAGAGACCACCGCCGTCATCGGCGACCGGCTCGATACCGACATCGCCGGCGGTGTGCGGGCCGGCCTGACCACCATACTCGTCCTCTCCGGGATCACCACCGAGGCCGGCCTGGCTGCCTCGCTGGTTAAGCCAGACCTGGTGTGCGCGGATATCAGGGAATTGACAACGATGTGGGAGCGAGTATAAATGCTCAAACAATCGGCCCGGTGCTGACATCGCCAGTGGCAAACGACCTGTGTGTATCTAAATCCTGGTCACAAGTGAGTGAGATGCAATCCGCGCTTCACCTCTACGACCTCGACTTTCCCACCCTCAAGTCCCTCCTGGCGGACTGGGGCGAGCCGGCCTACCGCGCCCGGCAACTCTGGGAGTGGCTCTACGTTCACCTGGCCGGCTCCTTCGACCAGATGACCAATCTCCCCCGGTCGCTGCGCGAGCGCCTGGCGACGAAGACGACCATCGGCATACTACAGGTGGCGGACACGATGCAGTCGGCCGATGGGGAGACACGCAAGGATCTACTCCGCCTGGCGGACGGCGAGACGGTCGAGGCGGTACTGATGCGCTACCAGCGCCGCCGCACCGCCTGCATCTCCACCCAGGTCGGCTGCGCCCTCGGCTGCGCCTTCTGCGCCACCGGCCAGATGGGCTTCCGCCGTGACCTCTCCGCCGGTGAAATCGTCGCCCAGGCTCTCCACTTCGCCCAAATCCTCCGCACTGAGGGGGAGCGGTTGACCAACGTCGTGCTGATGGGGATGGGAGAACCGCTGGCTAATTACGACGGTTCGCTGGCCGCCATCCGCCGCCTGATCGACCCAACGGGGTTCAGATTGGGCCAGCGGCACATCACCCTCTCCACCGTGGGACTGGTGCCGTCCATCAAGCGGCTGGCGGGGGAGGGCTTGCAGATCACCCTCGCTATCTCCCTCCACGCCGCCACCGACCAGTTGCGCGACCAACTCGTCCCGGTCAACCACCGCTACGGGCTCGATGCCCTCTTTGAGGCCTGCACTCACTACACCGAGCGCACCGGACGACGGGTCAGTTTCGAGTGGGCGCTCATCGAGGGAGTGAACGACACACCAGAGCAGGCCCGGGCGCTGGTGGCCCGCCTCGCGGGGCTCCTGGCCCACGTCAATCTCATCCCCCTCAATCCCACCTCGGGCTACGCGGGCCGGCCGTCCTCCGGCACTGCGCTGGCGGCCTTCACCGAGGAACTCGAACGGCGCCATGTCCCCTACACGGTCCGTGTGCGGCGGGGCGTCGAGATTCAGGCTGGCTGCGGGCAACTGCGTCAGTGCAGCACAGGCTAGAGACAGTTGTCAAACAGAGCAGGCCGCCACCAGTTGCCAAATCTTCCAACTCAGTGTATCATATCTCCTTGATGACCCAGACTATCAAAATCGCTCCCTCTATACTCGCCGCCGACTTCGCCCGCCTGGCCGAGGCGGTCGAGAGTGCCGAGGCCGCCGGTGCGGACTACATCCACGTGGACGTGATGGACGGCCACTTCGTGCCCAACATCACCATCGGTCCGCTCGTCGTGCGCGCTTTGCGGCGCGTCACGCAGCTCCCGCTCGACGTGCATCTGATGATCAGTGACCCAATGCGCTACGTGCCCATCTTCGCTGAGGCCGGCGCCGATAGGCTCACCGTCCACGTCGAGGCCACGCCGCACCTGCATCGCGCACTGCAGCAGATTCGAGACTCAGGCGTGCGGGCCGGCGTCTCTCTGAACCCGGGGACGCCAGCGGCTGCCATCAGCGAGGTCCTGAACGACGTGGGGTTGGTACTGGTGATGACCGTCAACCCAGGCTTCGGCGGACAATCTCTCATCAAACACACGCTGCACAAGATCGCGCGGGTGCGGGAGATGCTGGATAATGCCGGAAGTGAGGCGGAGTTGGAGGCAGACGGCGGTATCGGGCCTCAGACAGCGGAGCGGGTCGTGGCTGCCGGGGCGACGGTGCTGGTCGCTGGCGAAGCCATCTTCGGCGCGCCGGAGGGGGTTGCAGTAGCGCTCCCGGCCATCCGCGAGGCGGCCCGCAGGGGGCAAAACGCACGGATCGAAAGCAGGCAAAAAAGGGGGTCTAACGAGCCTTGTTCAGCGTCCGCAGGCAGCGAGTACAGAGATACATCCGGCGCATGTGGCCGTTGATCTCCACTCGCACGCGCTGGATGTTGGGTTTAAACTGACGGTTTGTTGCACGTTTGGAGTGACTGACGTTATGCCCGAACTGGGGGCCTTTGCCACACATCTCACATTTTGCCATTATATACCACCTCGAAATCGTCTGTAGTGGAGCGTATCATAACACAAGAAGTGCTTTCGTGCAACCGTAATGGAAGTGGGAAATTGGGTCTACTGAATCCACCAACTTGCTGTTCCAACACTGGAGGAATTGATGCCAGAACAAGAGCGTACTCTGGGGCGTATTGAGGTCTCGCTCACAGCCATCGCCAGCATTGTGAACGAGGCGGTGCTGACCTGCTATGGCGTCGTAGGGACTGCCGCCAAGGACCTGACCACCGGCATTGCCAACCTCCTCTCCCGCGATAGTAAGCGCGGGATTGAGGTGCGCGTCAAGGATGGGCGCATCATTGTTGATGTGTACGTGATTATCGAGTACGGCACCCGCATCGTTGCCGTGGCTCGCAGTGTTATGAATGTTGTGCAGTTCAGCGTTGAGCGGGCACTGAGCGTACCCGTCGCCGAGGTCAACGTCCACGTCGAGGGGCTGCGCATCAGCGATATTGACTGAGGTTGGTTGAGGGAGAGTAGCAGGTTGACAGACGAGAATCTATCAGCGGCCACAAGGCCATCTCCGCGCCTGACTACGAATGGTCAGGGCTTCAAGCGCTTGTTCCGAGCCGCGTTGGCCTGGTTACAACATCACCAGACTGCCATCAATGTGCTAAACGTTTACCCGGTCCCTGACGGTGACACAGGGACCAATATGGTGTTAACGATGCAATCTGCCTGGGCCGAGATCGAAGATTCGCCAGAACGCAACGTGGGGCAGATAGCCCATCAGATGGCTCATGGCGCACTGATGGGCGCTCGGGGCAACTCCGGCGTCATCCTCTCTCAGATCTGGCGCGGATTCGCACGCAGCCTGGATGACAAGGACGACTACTGCGCTCAAGACCTGGCCGCTGCCTGCCGGGAAGCCTCAGCGACCGCCTATAGAGGCGTGGTGAAACCGGTCGAGGGCACCATCCTCACCGTCGCCCGCGCCATCGCCGACACAGCGACCCGGCAGGCAGAAGAGACTGAGGACCTGGTGCACATGCTGGAACACATGGTATTCGCTGCCCACGAGGCCGTCGTGCTGACCCCTTCGCTGCTCCCGGTGCTCCGGGAGGCCGGGGTGGTCGATGCCGGCGGCCAGGGCCTATTCATCATTCTAGAGGGGATGTTACGCTATATGCGAGGAGAACCTGTCGCCGAGGACGCACGGCTGATCGCAGCGGTGGACCTCGTCACTACGGAGTTGCAGCCTGGTGAGGCTGGCTATGGCTACGACGTGCAGTTCCTGATCGTCGGACAGGAACTCGATGTGGACGCCATCCGTCAGAGAATCATAGAGATGGGCGAGTGCCCACTCGTCGTGGGCGACCCCACGACTGCCAAGGTTCACGTCCACGTGCCCGATCCTGGCGTCCCCATCAGTTACGGGGCCAGCCTCGGCTCGCTGCGCGACGTCGTGGTTGAGGACATGCAGGCCCAATATCAGGATTTCATCGTCGAGCGCGATCTCCCGCTGTCACCTTCACCTCAGTCTCCTCAGGACATCGGCGTCGTGGTTGTCGTCCTGGGTGACGGCCTGGCCCGCGTTTTCCAGAGCCTGGGCGTGAGCAGTATTGTGCGTGGTGGCCAGACGATGAATCCCAGCACCCAAGACTTGCTGGAGGCCATCGAGAATCTATCGGCCGAGCGGGTGATCCTGCTGCCTAACAACAGCAACGTCATTATGGCTGCCGAGCAGGCCGGCGCGCTCAGCAGCAAACCGGTGGCCATCATCCCCAGCCGCTCCATCCCGCAGGGCATCGCGGCACTGCTGGCAATCAATTATCAGGGCGATTTCGAGACCAACGTGGCCACTATGACGAGCGCAATAGAAGAGGTCGAAACAGGGGAGGTCACTACTGCAACCCGCTCAGCGACGATCAACGGCGTGGAAGTCGCTGATGGACATATTATCGGCTTGCACAACGATGAACTCAAAGTTACCGGCGCAACGGTCGAGGAGGTCGTGCAGGCACTGCTGAGGGAGATGAATGCAGCCCAACACGAGATCATCACCCTGTACTATGGCGAAGCCGTCAGTGGGAGCGACGCCAGCGCACTGGCCAGCCTCCTGCGGCAGGACTGGCCCGACCAGGAGGTCGAGGTCGTCACCGGTGGGCAGTCTCATTATCATTACATCCTTTCGGTGGAATAAGTAGTCAGTTAGCCAAGTAGTAGCGGAGGTTCCGTGTCCAGGGTCTACATCGTCACCGACAGTGCGGCAATCATCGAACCGGCCGTCGCCAAGCGGCTTAACATCACCGTCGTACCTCTGACCGTCCGAATTGATGATCAAGACTACCAGGACGGCACGGATTTGAGCCACGAGGAGCTACTGCTCCGTATGGCGCGCCAGCGCGTACATCCCAGGATCATCAGCCCGACAGCCGATCAATTTCGGCGCATATATAGCCGCTTGACGCGCCACACCGACCAAATTATCTCGCTCCACTCCTCGGCCAGTCTCAGCCTCGTTCACCGCGAAGCCCAGATTGCGGCCCGCGAGTTCCTGGGGCGCTGTGACATCGTAGTGATGGATTCAGAGACCCTTTCCTTGGGCTTAGGCATCCTGGTGCAGGAAGCAGCACAATTGGCCAACATGCCCATCCCGTTGGGCGAGATCATGCGCCAGATCCGGGGGGTCATCCGGCGCATCTACATCGTGCTCATCGCCGACACGCTGGACTATTTAGAATACAGCCATCTCATCAGCCCAGCCCAGGCCATCCTGGGCACGATGCTGGGGATCAAACCCTTCCTGGCAATTGAGGATGGAGAGATCATCCCTATGGAGAAGGTCCGCAGCCGCGAACGGGCGATAGACAAACTGGCCGAATTCGCCGGCGAGTTCTCCGACATCGAACGTATAGCCATCTTGCAGAGCACCCCCTACCCTACGGAGAAGACGAGGATGCTGCTGGAGCGACTGGAACTCATAGAGCCGAGACACGAGTTTCCTATCCTGCTCTATGGCCCGCTGCTGGCCTCCCACATCGGGCCGGATGGGATGGGCCTGGTGGTGTACGAGGGAATGGGCAAGGAGGTGTTGCCCTGATGGGCCAGGTGCACATTCTCACCGATAGCACGTCCGATGTGCCCCTCGAAGTGGCGGCTCGATTGCGTATCACCGTCGTGCCAGCCTACGTCCAGGTCGGCAATCGCAGTTATCGCGATGGGCCTTTTCCTGGGAGCCTCAGTCGGGAGGAGTTCTACACCCAACTGCCCACTATGTCGGTCGTGCCGACCACCGCCGTACCGCCGGCCCATGAGTTTGCCATGGCGTATCGCGGCTTGGTCGGAGAGGCGGATGAGGTAATCGCCATCGTGATCTCGGCCGAGCTGAGCGGAATGTATAACGTCGCTCACCTGGGCGCACAGGAGGTGCCGGATTTGAAGGTGCACATCGTAGACTCAGGACAGGTTACGATGGGCCTCGGCTGGATGGTCATCGCGGCGGCCGAAGCAGCCGCGAGTGGCAAGAGTGCCGGGGAGATCCTGGCCCTGGTTGAAGATATGAAGCATCGAGTGCACGTCTATGCTATGCTCGACACATTGAAATACCTGCGCCGCAGCGGGCGGGTAGGCTGGGCACGGGCAAGGGCTGCTCATATCCTGCACATCAAGCCGATTGTGGAAGTGCTCCTGGGCAAGGTCAGAGAATTGGGACGGGCGCGGACAAGAGTCCGGGCCATTGAGCGGTTGGTGGAACTCACGCGCGACCTGGGCCCATTGGAGCGACTGGCAATCCTTCACACGTACGCTCCTGGGGTGGAGGGTCTCCACCGCCGCCTGGCCGATCTTTGCTCACCCAGGCAACAGCATACCGTCGCAGTCACGACTATCATCGGCGCTCACGTGGGACCGCGGGGGCTAGGCGTGGCTGCCGTGACCGCTGAGTAAGATATGACAGAACCTATTGAGAAACTGACCAAGATTCTGCACCTGGAGGCAGAGAAGTGCCAAGACAGGGCCGTCTTCGGTGGCCTGGCCCGCTATGCCGACACCTGGTTGCAAGAAGCCAGGGCAGCCTTCGGACCGGAGGCGGCTGGCTGGGTTCAGGGAGTGGCCGACCGGTTGCGCACCTACAGCAGCCTCCCCGACTCTGCAGCCCGGCAGGAAGCCATGGCTGTATTGTTGGAAACGCTCAAGGCTATGCCCTCTCCTCGCTCTTCCCAACGGAAGGAAGAGAAAGAGAGAGAAAAAACGGTCCCCACTCCACCTGTCCCTCCCAAGGCCAGACCGGCCTCTGCAACGTCCACCTCCCCTGTGGCTGGGTTGGCCCCCACTTCCAGCCGTCGGGCTGAGCCCAGGCCAAAGCCTCCACCTGTCCATTCACGCACTGGCCTCGATTCCCCGGTCACTGTCCTGCAAGGCGTGGGCCCCCGGCAAGCCGAGCGGCTGGTCAGGCTGGGCATTCACACCATCCGCGACATGATCCACTTTTTCCCTCGCCGCCACGACGACTACTCGCAACTCAAGACCATCAACCGGCTCGAATACGGCGAAGAAGTCACCATCATGGGTCAGATTCAGGACACGGCCGTGCATGAGACCCGAGGAGGTAGCGCCCTCTTCAAAGCCACCCTCTCTGATGGCACCGGCTTCATTGAGATCACCTGGTTCAATCAGCGCTACCTGGCAGATCGCATCAGGCGCGGTCAACAGATTGTCATCAGCGGCAAGGTAAATGAGTACCTGGGCCGGCTGTGTTTCAATTCTCCTGAGTGGGAACCGCTGGAAAAAGAACTGCTGCACACCGCCCGCCTCGTGCCGGTCTACCCACTCACCGAGGGCATCAGCGCCAAGTGGCTGCGCCGCCTGACGAAACGCACCGTGGATTACTGGTCTAAACGACTACCCGACCACATGCCGGCCTCGGTGCGTCAGGAGGTGGGCTTGCTGGACCTGGAAACCGCTATCTTCGAGGCCCACTTCCCGGATAACAAAAACTTGCTGGAACAGGCCCGCTACCGCTTGGCATTCGACGAGTTATTCGTGCTGCAGATCGGCCTTCTGCGCCAACGCCACCTGTGGCGCTCGGTACCGGGCCGACCACTGCCAGTGGATAACACCACCCTAAGATACTTTACCAGCAGTCTGCCGTTTAAACTGACCCGCGCCCAGCGGCGAGCGCTGCAGCGGATCATTTTCGACCTGCGCTCGGACCAGCCAATGAACCGGCTCCTGCAGGGGGATGTAGGCTCGGGCAAAACGATCGTGGCAGTGACAGCAATGGCTCTGGCGGTGGCCGCCGACACCCAGGCAGCGCTGATGGCCCCCACAGAAATCCTGGCCGAGCAACACCACGGCACCCTGACCCGGCTTTTCGAAAACTGGCCAGGACGTCCGGTCAGCATCCGCCTCCTCACGGGCAGCATCACTGGGCAGGAGCGGGAGAATGTCTACGCCGGACTGGCCGATGGCAGCACTGACATCGTCGTAGGCACCCACGCGCTGATCCAAGAAGGTGTGCAGTTCAAAGAGCTGGCATTAGCGGTGATTGATGAGCAGCATCGCTTCGGCGTGCGCCAACGAGCGGCGCTGCGGCAGAAAGGCTACAATCCACATCTGCTGGTAATGACCGCCACCCCTATTCCTCGCTCGCTGGAGCTGACACTATGGGGCCACATGGACGTCTCGGTCATTGACAAAATGCCGCCGGGGCGTAAACCGACCACAACTCGCTTGATTCTACCTGCCGAGCGGGAACGGGCCTACGTCTTCGCGCGCAGCCAGATCGAAAAGGGCCGCCAGGTCTTTATCATCTGCCCACTGGTCGAGGAATCGAAGAAGAAGGGGGTCGAGGCCAAGGCCGCCGTCAATGAGTATCAGCGCCTTCAGAAGCACATTTTCCCCGACCTACGGCTAGGCCTGTTGCACGGGCGGATGAAAGGCAAGGAAAAGGAGGCAGTGATGGCCCGCTTCGCGCAGGGGGAACTGGACATCCTGGTTGCCACCTCTGTCGTCGAGGTGGGGATTGACGTGCCCAACGCCACGGTGATGCTGGTCGAGGGAGCCGACCGTTTCGGCCTAGCGCAACTCCATCAGTTCCGGGGTCGCGTGGGCCGTGGTGAGCACGCCTCCTACTGCTTGCTGGTCTCCGACTCCTCCTCTCCCGAGGCGCAGGAGCGACTGCAGGCGGTCGAGGCCACCAATGACGGCTTCGCGCTGGCGCAGAAAGACCTGGAACTGCGCGGACCCGGAGAGTTCCTCGGCACACGTCAGTCCGGCTTTCCCAATCTCAAGTTGGCCAGTGTGACCGATCTGCGGCTGGTCGAGACCGCTCGCGAGGCCGCCCGCCGCTTTTTCAAGACTGATCCGGAACTGACTCACCCGGACAATCGCCTGCTGGCCCGGCGGGTGGCGCAGTTTTGGAAAGGGGAAGGAGAAGTCAGTTGACTCGCATCGCTGTCTACCCTGGCACCTTTGATCCTATTCACTTCGGGCATGTGGACATCGTTGTCCGCGCAGCCGACATCTTTGACGAGTTGGTAGTCGCCGTCTACGACCGGCCAGTGAAAAGCCTGATGTTCACCATCAAGGAACGGGTCACGCTGGCACGCCAGGCTTTGGCTGGCTCGCCCAACGTGCGTGTGATCCCCTATGGGGGATTGACGGTGGAGCTTGCGCGCCGGGTCGAGGCACAGGCCATTGTGCGCGGGCTGCGAGTCGTCTCCGACTTTGAACTGGAATACCAGATGGCGCTCACCAACCGCCAACTTGCGCCGGAAGTCGAGTGCGTGTGCCTGATGACGCGCCAGGCCCATGCCTTTCTGAGTTCTAGCATTGTTAAGGAAATTGCATTATTGGGAGGCGACGTGAGCGGGATGGTCTCGCCGCACGTAGCGGCCGCGCTGGAGGCAAAACGACGTGAACGAGAGAAAACCCACGAACCCGTGCCGCTCTTCTCACTACGGGATTGACCTGCTGTGCAGATGTCTCGTGGCAAGCACAGCATGGGTTGCACGATTCAATCAAGACGACTGGAGCGAACGATGATTGAGTGTCGGAGGTCAATATGGACATCCTGCACCTGATAGACCGCCTGGAAGAAGCCATCAAGAGCAGCAAGCGGTTGCCCTTCAGCAGCGTGCGCCTGGTGGACGAGCGCCGCCTCTGGCCTATGCTCGATCAGATGCGTATTTCAATCCCCGATGAAGTACGGCGCGCCGAGCGGATCGTCCGCGACAAAGAACGCGCGCTGGCCCAATCTCACGAGGAGGCAGAGCGCATCGTCGCGCTGGCACGCAGCGAGGCAGCCCAGATAACGGCGGAGCACACCATCGCGAAAGCCGCCGAGGGGCAAGCCACCGCCATCCGCGAGCGAACCGAGCGGGAAATAGCGGGCATCCGCGCCGGGGCCGACGAGTACGCGTTCGAGACTCTCTGCAGACTGGAGCGGGACTTGAAACGAGCGCTGACGGTGATTGAAAACGGCATCCGCACCATCCAGGTAGAGCAGGAGAGAAGCGAAAGCAAATCGCCCACCGAGGCAGGGCAGCGACGTGTCTTGACAGGTTAGTTACTCACTCCTATAATAGGCCGCTGTGCAACTGATTGATCAACGAGAAAGGAGCGCAGAGAATCTATGGGCGCATTGCCCAAACGTAAGATATCACGATCCCGCGGGGGAAACCGTCGTAGCCAGTGGAGGCTCAAAGTCCCGCGATTGGTGACCTGCCCGCAGTGCGGCGCACCTGTGCGTCCACATCACGTCTGCCTGACCTGTGGCACCTATCGCGGCGTTCAGGTCGTCGAGATCGAAGAGGAATAAAGGCGTGAAACGTGAAACGTGATGCGTGATTACATTTTGCGCTTCATGCTTGACGTCCTCGCGGTGATGTCCGTTGGTGCGTGAGTGTGCTTGTCTGTTTCCGGGCCAAGGCTCCCAATACGTCGGAATGGGACGTGACCTCTACGCAACCTTCCCTGCGGCTCGCGCTGTGTTCACACATGCCGACAGCATCCTGGGTATTGCCTTGTCGCGGCTATGCTTCGATGGACCACCCGAACCACTGAACGATACGTTGAACACGCAGCCGGCCATTCTGGCCACCAGTATAGCCGCGCTACGCGTGCTGGAAGAACGAGGTGCGAACAGCCCAGCCTACATCGCTGGGCATAGTATGGGGGAATTTAGCGCGCTGGTCGCGGCAGGGGCTCTCTCTTTTGAAAACGGGCTGATGCTCGTGCGCGATCGCGGCCGGTTGATGAGACAAGCCGGTGAGCGAAGCCCCGGCGGTATGGCGGCCATACTGGGACTGGAGAGTGGGTCACTGAAGGCCATCTGCACCGCCGTGCGGGAGCAGAGCGGGGAACATGTCGGCATCGCCAACGACAACTGCCCCGGACAACTTGTCATCTCCGGCACACTCTTGGCGCTGGAGCGGGCGATGGAACTGGCGAAAGAGCGGGGGGCCAGGCGGGTAATCCGGCTGGCCGTGAGCATCGCGGCCCACTCCCCCCTGATGGCCGAGGCCGCCGCTGAATTTTGTCGCCTTCTCGACGCGATACCGTTCCATGAGCCAGCCGTCCCTATTGTGGCCAACGCCACCGCCGGCCCACTCACTGACCCTGACGAGATCCGCGACGCTCTGGGACAACAACTCACCTCGCCTGTGCGTTGGACCGAGTCGGTGCGCTGGATGATCGGACAGGGGGTGACCCGCTTCGTCGAGGTGGGGCCTAAAGGGGTGCTCACCAGCCTCCTGCGCCGCATAGACCGCGCAGTGGAGGGACTGACCACTGACCAGGTCCTGGGATGGGTGGGGTGAGAGATTCATTTGTTGGCCAGGTGAGGAGGATCTAATGAACCTGGAGAACAAAATCGCCATCGTCACCGGCGCATCGCGCGGCATCGGGCGGGCCATTGCGTTGGAACTCGCACAGCGTGGCGCTCGCGTCGTGGTCAACTACCACCGTAGCGCGGAGGCGGCCGCTGAGGTCGTGGCCACTATTGAGGCCGCCGGTGGGCAGGCCACCGCGGTACAGGCCGACGTCGGCGACTTCGAGCAGGCCGCGGGGTTGATCCAGGCGGCACTGGATGCCTTTGGCCACGTTGACATCCTGGTCAACAACGCTGGCACCACTCACGACCAACTGCTGATGTTGATGAAAGAGGAGGATTGGGACGACGTCCTGCGTACCAACCTCAAGAGTATGTTCAACTGCTGCAAAGCCGTTGCCCGCCTGATGGTGCGACAGCGTTGGGGACGGATTATCAACATCAGTTCCATCTCTGGTATCGTAGGTCAAGGTGGGCAGACCAACTACGCCGCCTCCAAGGCTGGCGTCATCGGCTTCACCAAGAGCCTGGCCAAGGAACTGGGGTCCCGCAACATCACTGTGAATGTGGTCGCGCCGGGCTTCGTCCCCACCGACCTGACCGCCGACCTGCCAGAGGAACTGAAACAAAAGATAATCGAAATGACGCCGCTGAGGCGGATGGGGCGGCCCGAGGAGATAGCCTACGCTGTCGTTTTCTTGGCCTCCGATGAAGCCTCCTTCACCACCGGCGAGATACTGACAGTGGACGGCGGCCTGGTGATGCAGGGGTAGACAATCGTAGATTACAAGAGGGGATGTGGATGGAAACGCAACCTAAGATCGGCAAAATCACCATTGCACCGGATGTGCTGAAGACCACCGCTCGCCTCACGACTCTGGCTGTATCAGGCGTAGCCCGCATAGCCTCACCGCCGGGCACGTGGCGTCTCCTGCGACGTGATGAGGTGGGAGTTGAAGTCATTGGAAACAGTGTGCGCGTGGAACTCTATGTCATCGTCGAGCCGGACGTCAACATGCTTAGCGTCGGCCGCCAGATCCAAGCCGAAGTCACCCGCGCGATCCAGGATATGGTCGGCATGGAAGTCCAGTCTGTTAATGTGCACATCGGGGACGTGGCGTACCCTTCCGTGAGCGTATGACTAGCCTGCAATTGGGAGGCCCACAACCGTGAAGGCCCGCCATCAGGCTCGCATCGTGGCACTACAAGTGATGTACGAGGTTGACTGCGCGCATCACGCCCCCGCTCTCGTGCTGGAGCAGAGGCTGGCTGCAACTCAACTGCCGAAAGCCGCAGCAGCCTTCAGCCGCCACCTGGTGAACGGCGTGCTCAGGCACCAGTCTGTGCTCGACCTCTTTATCCACCACCATGCCCCTGAATGGCCGCTGGAACAGATGGCCCACATTGATCGCAATATCCTGCGTATGGCGATTTTTGAGTTCGCCGTAGACGGTCAAACGCCCGTCAAAGTAGCCATCAACGAGGCTGTCGAACTGGCCAAGTCCTTCGGTTCCGACAGCGCCCCCCGCTTCGTAAACGGCGTATTAGGTACACTGGTGGGACATAAAGAAAACATCGCGCAGGCAGCTAAAGACGAAGAGAGAAAAAGACGGTGAACTTTCTGAACGTCGGCCCCTGGGAATTGATGGTTCTCCTGATCATTGCCATTCTGCTGCTCGGCCCCAGGCGAATGGTGGAACTCGCCCGCACCATTGGCCATGCTACGAGCCAAATGCGCCAACTCTCAAACGAGTTCCTCGGCACCATCCAGGCTGAACTCCGGGCCACCGAGCACGAGACGCACCAGACTCTAGAGAACATCGCCAAGGGCGAGCCAGAACCTGTTGCCAGCATCCGTGCTGAGCTTGAGGCTACCGAGCACGAGACACGCCAGGCCCTAGAGGATATCGCCAAGGGCGAGCCAGAACCTGTTGCCAGCATCCGTGCTGAGCTTGAGGCTACCGAGCACGAGACACGCCAGACTCTAGAGGATATCGCCAAGGGCGAGCCAGAACCTGTTGCCAGCATCCGTGCTGCACTTGAAGACACCGGGAGTGAGACACGCCAGGTTCTGGAGGACATAATCAAGGACGAACCAGGACAGAGGGCAGGATGAACAGCAAAGCGGATAATAAGTCGGACATGGCAATCCTGGCACACCTGAATGAACTGCGTCGGCGTCTAATCAAAGCGATTATCGCACTCGCCATCGGGGTGGTTGTGGGCACTTTTCTCACTCCCTCGGTCCTCAAGACGCTGGTCGCCCCGCTCGGTGACCAGGTGCCCCTGGCCATCGCGCCCACCGAAGCCCCTGCGGTCTTCTTCAAGATCGCTGTCGTGATCGGCATCGTGCTCGCCATGCCGGTGATCATGTACCAGATTTTCCGATTCGTAGCGCCCGGCCTGGAGCACCGCGAACGCCGCTACATCATCGTCGGCGCACCGGCTACCGCGTTGAGTTTCGCCGCCGGGGTGACATTCGCTGCCAAAGTCTTGCTCCCTGCCGCGATCCCTTTCCTCCAGGGGTTTCTGTTTGGGATCGTCGAACAGCGCTACTCAATTGAACGTTACATCTCCTTCGTCAGCAACATAATGCTTTGGGCCGGTCTCGTCTTCGAGACCCCGTTGGTGATGTACTTCCTGGCCAAGTTAGGCATCGTCACCCCACAGGGGTTCGCCAAAGCGCGGCGCGTTGTCATCATCGGTGCAGCCGCCGGAGCGGCTGTCATCACACCCACCACCGATCCGGTCAACATGCTGCTGATTATGGTACCTTTCCTGCTGCTGTACGAGTTAGGCATTCTGCTGGCACGATTGGCGTGACCACTGTGTACCCTATCAACCCATTAAGGAGAAAATCAGATGTCAAAACAAACAGGCATGACAATCACCATCGTTGTGGGCATCCTCACACTTCTGTGCTGCACGATTCCTCTGTGCATCGGGGGCGCTATGATCTTCGCCGGATTAGGAGAGTGGAACACTGAGCTCGGCACAAGCACGCAGACCGGCACGATTCCAACCACCTATGGCGTCGCTCCGTGCTGCCTGAGCATCCTGGCACTGGCTGTACCCCTGCTGTTGTGGCTCTTCCTGGTGCGTGGCAAGGAGAACACTGTGGGGGGGATGTAGCAGTAGCGAATGCTGGCGGCGGGTGCGAGAGCAAGGCACGGCGGTGTTGATCACGCAGCAGGGGCGCTCTGCGGCCGTGCTGATGAACGCAGAGGACTACTTTGATGTTATGGAGCGTTGGGCAGCGCATCCCTACGTCCACATGTCCCCCGCCCGGCGCGGGAGGAGGGACACGTCCCCGCTCTGATAGATAACCTCTCCCCCTACGAGCGTCATCTCGACGGGAATCTGCCACAAACGCTGCACCGGCGCGGTGTACGGGTCCTCACTCCAAACAACCAGATCGGCCAGTTTCCCTACCTCGATGGAACCTTTGATGTCCTCCTCAAACCCAGCGTAGGCGCTGCCCCCTGTATGAGCCCGCAGCGCCTCCTGTACTGTCAGGCATTGGTCGGGGTCTACCTGCTCGTTGGAGAAGGTGACACGCCGCACCGCGCCGAAGAGTGTCACCTGCGGCGTCAGCCAGGGAGTGGTCGGCGAGTCGGAGCCCAGAGCCAGCGGGATGCCGGCCTCCAGCCACTCGCGGGTGACAATATACCGCTGCGTCCGCGCCTCGCCAAACAATTGCTTGAGGCGATCCAGGCTGGGGATCATCCGCACGAACTGCGGCTGGGTGCTGACCACTACTCCCAGATCCTTCATCCGCTGCGTTGCCTCCGGGGTGGTAAGAATGACATGCTCGATGCGATGGCGCGGGTCGGGGCGGGGGTTACCGTTCATCGCCGCCTCGTACGCGTCCAACGTAAGGTCCACCGCCGCGTCGCCCACGCAGTGCACGCAGATCTGCAGACCGGTATCGTGCAGGGCGCGGATGGCATCCTTGAAGGTTTACGGGTCCCAGGTGGGGGTATCCCAGCGCACGCCGCTGTGGGGTTCGTGGCAATAGGCCATCAGCGCCTGGCCGTCGAGCAAGAACTTGAAACCAGCGAAACGCATGAACCCGTTCCCTTCGTAATACTCGACCTCTTTCAATGCCCGCTCCAGGTCTCCGGGCCATTCCAGGGTATAGTACACCTGGCCGCGAAGTAGCATCCCCCCTTCCCGGTCGGTGTCGAAGTAGGCCGATACGGTATCTACGCCGCGCACGTTGTTATCGTGGAAAGTGGTGACCCCACAGGCGGCGAAGATGGGTTGGGCGTATGCGATGTTATCGCGCGCCATCTCCGGCGTGGGGAGGGGGATGTGTCGCCGCAGCACGTCCATCGCCCTGTGGTTGTAGAAGACGCCGGTCGGCTCACCATCTGCATCCCGCTCAATCACCCCTCCGGTCGGATCCGGCGTATCGGCTGCGACGCCAGCCGTCTCCAGCGCCAGGCTGTTAGCCGAGCCATAATGCCCGCCCTGCTGGACGAGAAAGACGGGGTGGTAGGGGGACACAGGGTCCAGGTCATACCGGTTGGGCAGCCTGTCTCCCACCCACAGGAAGTACCCCTTGACCCACTCCCCTTCCACCGTGTGGGCCACGGCCTCGGCCAGTTTTGTTTGCAGGTCGTCCATCGTCTTGACCTCGGGCGGCATGAGGGGCACGTAGAAGCCCTGAAGCAGGCCCAGTATTTGCAGGTGGTTATGGGCATCAATCAGGCCGGGGGTGACCGGTTTGCCGCCCAGGTCTACCACCTGCGTGGCTTCACCGACCAGTGGAGCCACGTCGTCGCTGATCCCCACGGCCCGGATGAGGCCGTCCTTGACGGCGACCGCCTGGGCGATGGTGTCGGCGGGGTCCACGGTGATGACCTTGCCGTTGAGCAGCACCAGGTCGGCAGCCTGTTCCGGCGGGGCGGTGGGGATGATGGGAGGCGTCAACGTATGAGTGGGGGTGAGGGTAGGGACGGCGGTCGCGGTGCCCTTCTCGCGTCCGCAGGCCAGCGCTGTGCCGGCCAATGCTGCTCCCGCGACGCGCAAGAACTGGCGGCGGGTGAGGCGTTGGGGTTGTGATTTGCTCATCGAACTTCCCTCCTATGCTGGGCGAAGATATCGGACGCAACGCGCGATACGTGCTGCGCGAAAGCATAAGGCGACCCCCAGCCCGAACAGCAGCAGGGAAAAGGCCGAGCCGCAGAGTCGCCTGGGACAGGTAGCTCCTCCGCCAGCACAGTGGTGGGCGTTGGAGTGGGTGGCCTCGACTGCGATGACGGTTGGGGCAGGGGCCGGACACCGGCGTAGGCCAGCGCCCGGCCCTGTCCATCCTTGCAGTCGTGGCGGTGCCTGTGGCAGTGCATGCTATTGCGACATGACCACGGCACGGATCATGTAGTCGAGCACCGTCATCTCGACCCAGGGCACCTCGTAACTGCGCCCATCAGGGGCCGAGGTATCCACGCCCAGCGAGGGGTCTGAGTGTTGTTCGGAGTACAGGAAACCCACGTAGAAATCACCGCTCACCGTCAGGTTATGGCCCGACAGATCCACGTCGAACCAACCTGTGCCTGCCGGCGGTGTGGCTGTAAAGGGTGTGATCAGGTCGTCGTGGTTGGTGTCCCACACGTGCACCTGGATGGGGTGGTCATCTTCAGCGGTATTAAGATAGTAGTGTGCCCTTACCAACTGCGCCGAAGCGCCTGGTGTGGTGAACCTCACGGCAAAGCCACTGTCCAAGGTGGCCGACGATTGATCGGAATCGGCGGTGCCGTCGTCGTAGGTCAGTGGAGGCACGTAGTCGTTCAGTACCAACGGCAGGTAGATCCTGTACCCCCGCCCCCAGATACGGACGCGGACCTGGGGACAAATCTGATCATGGAGCCGACGGGCAACAACAACGGTATTGCCGGTCAGCTCCTGCAAGTTCGTGCCTTGCCAACCGATGAACCAATCGTGATTTCCCCCAGCGAACCACTGGCTAATGCCGCCGACTGTGGGGGAATAGCACTCCCCCCGCACCAGCAGCAGGTTGGGGTCCCAGTTCAATCCGTGTGTGAACGTGAACTCGGTGCCGGGTGCGATGTTCTGCCAACCCTCTAGGTCCTCCAGGCTGTCGTAGTCCGGCGGGTCTCCATGCACCACGGTTACGCGCACCTGTTCGATGTCGGTGTCATGGGAGTGGCGGGACACCTGGACCATGTTGTCGGTCAAGTTATGCCAGTAGGCCCCCAGCATGTGTTGGGGACCATCAACCGCCAGGCCGCCGTAGGCGAAGTGGTGGATGCCCCGGTTCGTGCCGCTGAACCATAGGCCCACCGTCAAGTCCGTGGCCGTGATCCCCACGTTGTGGCTGAGGGTAATTGTCTCCCCCGGGGTAATGTCCCTCCACCCACTGTCGTAGTCTGGCGTGGCGAGCGGGTCCCAGACCCGTATGCGGACCCGGTCGGCTGCGTTGTCGTCTGCTTGCCGATAGACCTGAACCGTGTTGGCCGTGAGATTCTGCCAGTGCGCGCCATACCAGTTGCCGTTGCTCTCCAGGCCGCCGTAGTTGCGGCGGTTGATGCCCAGACCACCGTACGTATCCAGGAACAACAATTCCACGGCGTAGTCGTCCGGATCACCACCCAGGTTGTGGTTGAATGTGATCGTCTCGCCCTGGTTGATGGGATCCCAAGGGCTGCTCCAGCCGGCGGCACCCACAGCGCGGGGCTGAATGGCCAACGTCACAGGTGTGGATGGGCTGGCGGTCACGCTACCAGCCAGCAGGAGCAGCGCGGCCAGCGCCAGTCCGGCCACCACCGCGATCCAGATTTGCACTCGTCTGTCGTTCATCATTTTCCTCCTTTCCTCTATGCCTACTTGCCTGCCGCGTTGAGACTGCTCCATCACGTGATCATACTTTCACTCTCCTTCCCTATCAGCGATGATACACCATAGTGAGGGCTGCGCATTGAGGGCATCCCTCACGGCACGCAGCCACCCCGGATGCAGCGGCCGTTGGGCGCTTCCCAGCCGGTGCAGGTCTCACCCGCATCGCAGAGAAAGCCGTTGAACTCGTACTGTCCGGTACAGGTGAACTGGGTTCGCTCGGGTTCGGTGAAGAATTCGACCTCTATCCAGATGTCGAAGGGGACAGAGGGTGCGCCCGCTGTGCCTAGTTCAGACGTGCTATCAATGTAGAACACTGCTTGACTTATCGCTCACACTGCTCCGAGATCTGCCCCTAGTATATCTATTTTAGGAAACTGGGCAAGACGTGGCGACCGATACAAGGCGAGCGTATCACAGAGGGGACAAGAATGAGGGGGGATAGGGTCACAGCGTTCGTTAAAAGGGGAAAAAGGGGGCTGTCACCGGAATATAATGGGAAGTGCCAGCCTCGTGAAAATGGGGTACACTGTACCCAGCCAAAAAGACACGACAGGAGGCTGGCCAATGCAGTGCACCATAGGATGGGCAAATCACCAGCGGCAGTGGGGTGCTATCGCGCACACAATAGCGGTTATGACCTTTCCCTGACTTTCAAGCACTTCACAGAATTCTACGTAGCGGGTGCTCACCACGGCGCTCTCCATGTGTTATGGAACACTGTCAAGATGGCCGCACTTACCGCCGTCGGGGGCACAATCATTGTGTTCTTCAGCGCGTATCTGATCGAGAGAAGTAGAGAATTGAAAAAGGTTCGTGCCGCGCTCTATCTCCTCTCAGTTATACCTTTGGCGATTCCGGGCACAGTTCTGGGTCTAGCCTACCTTCTTACCTTCAACAATCCGGCGAATCCGCTCAATGTGCTGTACGGGACCTTGACCATCCTGTCACTCTCCTCGGTCTTCCACTACTACACTGTCCCCTTTTCTCACGGCAACAGCCGCCCTCAAGCAGATGGATCCTGCGTTCGAGGCGATTGGGGAGTCCCTCGACGCGCCCTTCTACCGCACCTTCTGGCGCGTCGTGGTGCCGCTGGGGCTGCCGGCCGTCATCTCAATCGCCACGTATCTCTTTCTCAACTCGCTGGTCACCCTCTCAGCGATTGCCTTCCTTTTTGTCCCGGGCAAGGAAATGGCGTCGGTGATGGTGATGTTTCTGGACGATGCAGCCGAAACCGCACAGGCTATGGCGATGGCGTTGTTGATCCTCGTCACCGGGCTGATGTCGCGCGGCTTTTTCAGCCTGCTGACTCGCAGCATTGAACGGCGCACGCAGGCCTGGACCCAACGCTAAGCGGATGAGTAGGTGGTCAGCAAGCAGGAAGCGACCTGATCCCAGGTATAGCCCTCCAAGATGGTCTGGCGCGCACGACGCCCCATGCCATGCCGTGCTGCCTCGTCCATGCCCGCCAACCGCACCACAGCCTGCGCCAACTGCGCCACATCGTTGTGATCCACCAGCAACCCGTTCACACCATCGGCGATGACGTCTCGCGAACCACCATGAACGCTGGCAATGAGAGGACGCTCCAGTAGCATCGCCTCCAGCATGGCGACGGAGAAGTATTCCTGCGAGGGGAGCACCACCCCGTCGGCGGCAGCGAAGTAGCCAGGCATGCGCTCGTGGGGTACCGGGGGATGGGTGAGCACACAGCCACCCAGGCCCTGCTCGGCTATGAACCGTCTCAGCCGGGTAGCGTAGTCGGTGGGAGGCTCGGGCCAAGCCAGGAGCAGGAGGCGGAAAGAACCACCTGCCAGCGCAGAGCGGGCCTCGACGAGCGCCCGCAGGATGTTCTCCTGCCCCTTACGATGGTCCACCCGCGACGGCAACAGCAAGAGGAACTCGGAATCGGCCACCCCCAGGACGGTCCGCACCCGGAGCCCGGTCCCCGGCGGAGCGGGCGGAAAATCGGCCGGGTCAATGCCATTAGGGATGACGGTCACACGCGGATCACCGGGGGGAACGGCATCGTAGTGGGCGGCCAGGAACTCCGCCCCAGCAGTAGAGAGGGGCAGGATGCGGTCGGCGGCGGCCAGCGAGCGCTCCTCGGAGGCAATGCGCACCGGGAAATTGTAGCGGTGGTCGAGTTCATCCGGCTCCGCTTCGTTCCGGGCCAGGCTATCGGCCCGCTTGCGTCGGCCCAGGGAGTGAGTGGTGAGCAGTGTGGGAGGATGGTGGGGCCAGCGAGCCTTGAGCAGGGTGACCGTCTCCCAGCCGTCGGCGTAGTGACCGTGCAGTAGGTCGTAACGCAACCCCAGTCCCCCATCCTCATGGGCCGCGAAAGCCAGGATGTGCTCCACAAATTCGGAGATAGGTGTGCCGTAAAGGAGCTCCTTGGAGATGTGCCGATCGGCAGGCCCGCAGGGGAGGCGGATAAGCCGCACGCGGGGGTCGCCGTCGAGGAACTTGACCGGAGTGGCGGCGCAGGGATCGCTATCTTGCAGGCGGGTGAAGATGTCCACGTAGACGTGCGGGTCGGCGCGGGTCAGGGCATGAGGCAGTTTGTTCATCACTACACTCTGCCCGCCCTGTGACTCCTCGCCTAGCCGATCCAACCAATCCGGCCGGCAGTGGGGGCTGGTCCATAATACACGCATCGTATCGCTCCTCCCACACAAAGTTGCGACATAGTAACACGCTTGAGGCAGTGTGTCAAGTGAGTTTGGTCATCAGAAGGAATCCATGCTACAATACGGCACGTCCGCCACACCCGCTTCCCTATCCTGTACGGCACAATTATGGAGGAGTATATGCACATCGCTCAGGCATCGCTGCAATTCGGGGCCACGTCCACCGGCGGCGGGGGTGTCCACGTCGAGAAAGTAACCGAATACCTGCGCCGGGCGGGACATCAAGTGACAGTGCTCTCCATCCACACCAAAAAGACACTGACCGCCAAGCCGACACTCCATCCCGATGGTCACTGGAGCCAGGAGGACCTTGACGGACTGACGGTCGTGCGCTTTCTGATCGAGGAGGGGCTGGAGAACCCCTACGCTGGTGACAAGCACACGGAACTGATGCGCATTCACCGCTTCTGCCAAGCGGTGGCGGCGTGGCTGCGGGAGCGGGTGGCTACATTCGACGCCGTGCACTTACACGGTCATCACGCCGTTCCGGGTTGGCTGGCCTGGGCGCTGCGCGGCCAGCCCTTCCGCGTCGTCTCCACAGTGCATTACCTGGAATCCACGAACGTGGAGGCGGCGCGAGGGGGGCTGATGCACTACCGGATTTCGCAGGCAGACCTGGCACAGATGATGGAGTGGGAGGCGCTGGCTCGCTTCGCCGACGTGCCGGTCGTCATCAGCCCAGGGATGGAGCAGGACTTCCTCGACCTGCTGAACAAACTGAGCATCGATGACACAGAAGTACGCCCACGACTGCGGCTAGTCTCCAGTGGTATTGACCCGGAGTCCATCCGGCCCCGCGCAGGGGTAGAAGCGAAACTCGCGAGCGTACCCGACCCCGTCGGGGTGCTCACCTTCGCCCGACTCGATCCGGTCAAAGGCCTCGAGTACGCCATCCGTGGCGCAGCGCAGGCGACGGAATTCACGCAGCGGCGGTTTCGGCTCACAGTGGCCGGTGTGCCGGAGGAACCGATTTACATCCCCGTACTGGAGCAGGAGATTGAGGCAGCAAAGCACGTACTGCCGGTGGAACTCACCATCTTTGATCACATATTTGCACCTACGAAGCGAGACTGCTTCCTCGACCGCTTCAATCTCTACCTCTTCCCATCACTGCGCGAGCCCTTCGGCATCACGGTTGTAGAGGCCGGTGCACGAGGGCTGCCGGTGGTGACTACCGACTCGCCGGGGCCGGTCTACATTCTGGAAAGTCCCCGACGTGAGGAATACACCTGGGGAATGGCGACCGACTACGGCGTCCTGATACGGCGCACCGGCGACCCAGAGCAGAACCTGGCCCCGAACGTGGCCCAGGCGCTGGCGTGGACGCTGGAGACCTGGGAAGCGACGGCAGCGCGGGCGCTGGCCTTTCACCAGCGCATTCAGGAACGGTTCACTTGGCCGAAGGTGACAGAGGCGTACCTGGCGCTGTATCGGGATAGTACGTAACTATCACGCAGGCGGGGAAGGCGGCATTACGAGGACATCGGCGAAACGTCCAAGCGTGAAACGCGATGCGTAATGCGTGAAGCGTAGTTATGCTGCAACTGCTCAGCCTGCACCTCGTGAGGGTCTGCGACCTTCAATTTTCGCAGAGTTTGCTGGGAATGGCCCCGCCTTCGTTCGCCGAAGGTCTCTGACCGAGGCGTAAAATGCCCGGTCGGGAGACCTTCACCTATCAACCTGAGTAGCTACGTTATGCTTTACGATACGGCTCCAGCAAGTGGTGCACAGCCTTGTTGCACACAACGGCGAACAGTGCTGGCGTGATGAAGAACCACAGCACTGGGAAAAACACGCTAATGACAGCCACCACCAACAGCAACAGTGCCAGCACGAGACTGAAGCCAGGGTTAGCGACGAAGAGCACGGCGGCGTTGCGCAACGCCACCCGCAGCCGTTGATCCTCCTGCTCCAACAGCAGCGCCAGAGGGTACATCTGGAGGACCAGCCACAGGAATGCCGCCACCGCCCAAAACGCGCGTATCCAAAGGCTCAAGGTGGAACTAATCTCAAACGGTGCGTTGCCCAGTGTGTAGAAGCGGACGTTGGTGATCACGATGATAACTACCAGAACATTGAGCAGCGCCAGCTCCCACGCTTTCCAGAAATAGCGCCGGAAGCCCTCGAGGTAGTCGCTCCAGCCGACGGCCTTCCCCTGCGCCACCCGGTTCGCGGTACTCCATAGGCCGGCCAACGCTGGCGGAAACGTGACCACCAGGATCGCCAACAGCGCGGTAACAACGTTCATCAGCGCCAGTAGGAACAACCCGTCCCAGAAGTCCTTCAGCGCCTCCCAGAAGATGCGAAAAACGTCCTTCATTTTCTGCTCCATCCATTGGGCCCCATCGGCCAGCACCACGAGGACATGATCACTCGTCGCAGCAGAAGACCGCGCCCTCGAAGGGTAGCCTCTGCGCAATCAGCGCTAGTTTCTGCGCCCGAGACAGCCGCCGGAAGCGAGCCTCGGCCCGCTGTGCCGCCCCCCGGTCGGGGAAGCGCCAGGCGGCAACGAGCGCCACAGGGCGACGGCCTGCCGTGTAACGCGCTCCCCGTCCGGTGTTGTGTTCCGCCACACGCCGTGCCAGGTCAGTGGTGACACCAGCATAAAGCGTACCATCGGCACAGCGCAGGGCATAAAGAGACCACGTCTGTCTCCCCACGTACCACCTCGCGTCGGTCAAGATCCCCAAGGTCGGGCCTCGGAGTTCACACTCTGCCTACCACCGAACGGTATTCTATCATACTTCGCCATTCAGACAAAGACAAATCCCACCCGGCACCGTGCTCCTCGTAGTGCAGTTTCGCCCTGTTGACGAACACTGATGAGCAAAACATGCTATTGCAAGAACTCGCTCTTTAGTGTATCCTATGGGCGTGACCAGGCAAGTGTCGCTTGACAATACTGTAACCAATCCGTAACGCAGCGGAATCGTCATACACGCTGTAATCTGGTATAATCAGAAATACGCGCAGACCGTCGCGGTCGTGCCACCATGGGCCACACAGAACCGGATATGGGAGAGGTACCTGATGAATGATGCTCGCATCCTCTACGTCGAGGACAACCATGAGAATCGTTTGCTGGTGAGGCGCATTCTGGAGGCAGAGGGTTACTCCTTTCTGGAAGCAATGGATGGCCCTTCGGGTTTAGAAGTGGCCATTCAAGAACGGCCAGATTTGATCCTGCTGGACATCAACCTCCCAGAAATAGATGGTTACGACCTGGCCAGACGCTTCCGCGACACGCCCGACCTGCAACAGGTGCCCATCCTGGCCATCACAGCCAACGTGATGAAAGGGGATCGGGAGCGCACACTGGCAGCAGGCTGCGATGGTTACATTCAGAAACCGATTGATGTAGACCGACTGCCGGAGCAGGTCAGGGCAGCACTGCAGAGAACTCACAATTAGAGGTCAACATGGGTATACAACCAAAGGACGCCACGATCCTCGTCGTCGAGGATGACTTTCAGAGTTTCGTGCTCATCACACGCCTGCTGTCCTACCTGGGCGTGAAGAAATGTGAGTGGAAGGCCTCAGGTTGGCAGGTTCTGGAGTTCGCGGAGACACTACCGCACATTGACCTGATCTTAATGGATATCTTCCTTCCAGAGGAGGACGGGTACCAGGTACTGGACAGGTTGCGCGCTCATCCGCGCTTCAAAGACACCCTCATCGCTGCCGTGACCGTCGATGTTTCTGTTAGCAACATGGAGCGCACCCGCAGCGCCGGCTTTGATGGCTTCATCGGCAAGCCACTCGACCCAGACCGCTTCCCCTCCCAGATTCGCCGCATCCTCCAAGGAGATGAAGTCTGGGAACCGGAGTGATCCGGGCAGAGGAGATAAACGAACTGCCATGTCTTCGCCAGGCTTGGAAGAACGGCCTCAGATACCGACTACTGGGATGCGCGGAGGGCTAGGCAAGACCCTGCTGACCGCCTTCCTGATTCTGGCAATCGTGCCGCTGAGCACCATCAGTTGGTACGCCACCCAGCGCGAGCGGCACGACATTCAACGTGAGGTCACTGCCAAACTGTCCTCCGTGTCCGCGATGGTGGAAACACAAGTCATCCGATGGACTGAAAGTCACGTTGCAGACCTGGCGTTTCTGGCAACCCTGCCTGCCATTCGAGAAAACGTAGTCGCCCTGACCACCAACGGTGCCAACACCAGCACCGCTCGCGACACATTGCGCACCCAGTTGCGCGCCGTGCTGGAACACGACCCATCCTTTCACCGCCTGGCCGTGCTGGATCGTGAGGGACAGATACTGGTCTCCACCGACCTGCCGGGTGAGGCCTCGCCGACAGAACAGACGACCATGCTTGAGCCTGAGCAAACCCACAGCCTCCGGTTCACCACACTCGACCCAACAGCCGATGTGGGGTTGGTAGTCACCCAGCGCATCACCGCACCAGACGACGAGGATCTCGGCCTGCTGACCAGTTGGCTCAACCTGAGCGACCTGGTCGCCAGCCTGGAGGTGGTTAGTGAACTGGGGGAGACAGGGGAGGTTTACCTGGTGGACGCCAGCGGAATGGCATTGCCCCAAGGGCAGGCAGTGACCAGTCCGGGCATTGAAGCCGTCCTGGACAGCGAGGATGGAGAGGATAGAGAGGGGCTCTACGAGAACTACATTGGCGTTCCGGTCATCGGGATCTACCACTGGATACCGGAACTGGAGTTGGCACTGGTGGCAGAGCAGACTCAAGAAGAAGCCTTCGCCACGACCGATGGTGTCACCGCCGCCGTCATCGGGGCCACACTGGTGGTGGCGCTAGTCACTGCAGTCATTGCAGCAGTCGTGACGCGGCAGATCACACGCCCGATCGTGCAGTTGACCGAGTCGGCGATCAACATCTCAGAGGGGGATCTGGAGCAGCGCGTGCCTGTCACGTCGCGGAACGAAATCGGCATCCTGGCGCACGTATTCAACCGCATGGCGGTGGAACTGAAGACGTTGTACGACGGCCTGGAGGATAAGGTCGCCCAACGCACGGCACTTCTACAGGAAGCCAACTATCAGATCCAGCGGAGGGCCATCCAACTTGCTGCCACCGTCGATGTCAGCCAGGCAGCCACCTCAATCCTGGAGCCAGATCAGTTATTGCGAGAGGTGGTGCGGCTGGTACACGATCGGTTCGTCTACTCCTACGTGGGAGTCTATCTGTTGGACGAAAGTGGAGAATGGGCCATACTAAGAGAGGCGATGGGCGGCAAGGAGGTGGTGGTGGCCGTCAAGGCACAGCCTGTGCGGGTCGGAGACGGAAGCGCGGTCGGGCTGGCTGCACAAACGGGAGAGCCCCACACCATCAGATGGGATATGGAGAGTTCACGACAGGCGTTCTCCTCCCCCTATATCCGTGCGGAGGCAGCGCTGCCGCTCAAACTAAGCGAGCGAGTCATCGGTGTGCTCGACGTCCTGATCACCCATGAGAGTGACCTCGACGAAGACGACGTCCCTGTCTTGCAAAACGTCGCCAACCAGATCACCATCGCGCTGGAGAACGCCCGGGCCTATGAGAAGGAAAAGGGGACGGCCCGTCGCCTGCGTGAGGCGGAGAAGTTCCGCTCTCGCTTCCTGGCCCATATGAGTCACGAACTGCGTGAGCCATTGACCAACATCATCGGCTTCTCCCGCTTGATTCTCAAAGGGCTGGATGGTCCCATAAGCGATCAACAGCGACAGGACCTCCAGATCATCTACGCTAACAGCCATCACCTGCTGGGCCTGATCAACGACCTGCTGGACATTTCTCACATTGAGGCCGGGCTGATGGAACTGCAACTCCAGGAACTGGACCTGGCGGAGGTCATCAACAGCGTGATGGCCACCGCCAGTGCGCTGGTGCGCGACAAGGAGATCAAGTTGCGCCAGGAGATCGCTCCGGACCTGCCAACGGTACAGGCCGACGCAGCCCGCATCCGCCAGGTATTGCTGCGGCTATTGGCCAACGCGGCCAAGTTTACGGAGCAGGGATCTATCACCGTGAGGGCCTGGCTCACCGATGAGCAGGCGCTGACGAGCGTCAGCGACACCGGCGTGGGCATCCCGCCGGAAGACCAAGAGCGCATCTTCGAGCGATTCGAGAGGGGCACTTTGGGAAGCGACTGCCAGCCCAACGGGGCCGGACTGGGACTGGCATTGAGCAAGGAATTCGTCGAGATGCACGGTGGAAAAATCTGGGTGGAGAGCGCGGTGGGAGAGGGCTCGACTTTCACCTTCAGCCTGCCGCTGCACCCTCTGGAGAATCGGGAACTGAATGAGATCCAGGATAGGGAGGAAGCACGATGACCACAGTGATCGCAATCGCCAGCAACAAGGGGGGGGGTAGCCAAGACCACCACCTGCCTCTCGTTAGGGGGCAGTTTGGCTGAACAGGGCCGGCTGGTGCTGCTGGTAGACCTGGACCCCCAGGCGCACCTGACCGCGTCGCTGGGCATCGAATCGGAGACGGTGCGCCGCACGGTGAGCGACGTACTGTTGGGCCAGAGTTCCCTGGTCGCCGTCAGCCGTGAGACCTCCGTGGACGGCCTGGATCTGGTACCGGCGAATCGGGAACTTGCGGTCCTGAACAAGGTACTGTACAAGCGCTCGGAATATGAGTATCGGTTGAAGCGGGGTCTGGAGCACACACGCTACGAACTTCACGACGTCGTCCTGATGGACTGCCCGCCAGCCTTCGGGACGCTGACGCTCAACGCACTGACGGCAGCCGATCTGCTCATCATCCCTGTCCAATGCGAGTATTACGCCGTGCGTTCGCTCCATCAAGTGCTGGATCTGGTCAACATGGTACGGCACAAGACCAATCCTCGGCTCGGCTATCGGCTACTGGTGACTATGTTCGATGTACGGAACAAGATCCACCGGCTGATCCTGGAGCATCTGCATGCCCGCTTTACCGATGCCCTGTTCCGGACCATCATCCAGGTGGACACCCGGCTGCGAGAGAGCCCGACCTTCGGACTACCAGTCACCCGATACGCGCCCCGCACGCGGGCCACCCGCCAGTACCGCGCCCTGGCCCAGGAGTTGACCACCTATCTGTCTTCTGCCACAGAACTAACGGAGTCATTAACCAGGAGAGTACCTTTGCCGATCGAGAAGCCCATCACGCCGCCAACCAGCGCTTCCGTGCCAGTGCCGGGGCGCGAGGGAGTCAAGACAGGAGCAAGAGGACTATGAGTGACGACAGACTGAGACATTCTCTGGAGAAGTTGTTCTCCGACATCTCACTGCCAGCAGCGGAGGCCGAAGCCAAGCCATTTGCTCCACCCCTTCCGCCAACGGAAGGCCAGCCGCCTGAACCGAAGACGAAACCGCCGTCGCCCACCGGAGCCCTTGCAGGTCCCCCATCTCGGGGCATAACCACGCCAGATAAGTGGGAGGAAAGTACAGACGAAAGTAAAACGGCGCTTCAGGACACCGCTCCCCCTCCGGATGACATGCGGACCTGGCAACGACAGTTAATTCGGGGAGTGTTTCGGGCATTGACCCCCATCGGGGCTCTGGCGGTCTTGGCCGGCTCCTATTTTGCCTACACGAAGGGGGACGTGTGGGTGATACCGTTCTACCTGGGCGCTTATGCCTTTCTCACCCTGATCACATTCTGGCGGAGAGTCTCATACGCTCTCCAGGCCGGAGTCCTCCTGAGCCTGATTTACGGTCTGGGTCTCCTTGATCTGATCGAGGTCGGGAAAGGCGGAGACGGCCGGATCTTCCTGCTGGCCATCCCCTTCTTGGCCACCCTCTTCTTCGGGCGGCGTGAGGGCATCTTTGCCTTGATCCTCACTGCCCTGACGCTGGTGGCTTTCGGTTGGGCCTTTTCCACCGGTCACATCGTCGTCTCCGTGGAGAAACAGGCCACTTCCGCCGATCCGACTGCGTGGTTGAGCAACATCGTCATTTTCCTTATGTTGGCCACTCTACCGATGATTTCTCAGAACTATCTGGCTACTCGCCTCACCGCCTCCCTGACCCGGAGCCGCAACCTGGCCCAGGGATTGGAGATTCACCAGGCCAGACTGGAGGAGCAAGTAGCGGAGCGAACGCGGGAACTTCAAAAGGCCAACTGGCGGTTCCAACAACGCGCTATCCAACTGCGCGCCAGCGCCGAAATAGGCCGCGCTGCGACATCTATCCTGGACATAAACAGACTTCTCCGTACCACAGTGAACCTTATCCACGACGAGTTCCGTTTCTACCACGTTGGCGTGTTTCTGATAGATGAAACCGGCGAGTGGGCGGTGCTGCAGGAGGCAACTGGTGAGGTGGGCCAGCAGATGAAAGCGCAAGGACACAGGCTGGCGGTAGATGACCATTCGATGGTTGGGTGGACCGCCGTACACCGCCAATCTCGCACCGACCTCGACATTGGAAGAGACATGGCCCATTTCGACAACCCTCTGTTGCCCCAGGCCCGCTCCGAGATGACGCTGCCTCTGTTGGTCGGTGGGCGGCTGCTGGGAGTGTTGGACGTGCAAAGCACGGAGGAGGCCGCTTTCGACGAGGACGATGTCCGCACATTGCGTATCATGGCCAACCAGGTCGCGGTGGCGATTGAGAACGCGCGCAAGTTTTCTGATGAGGCACTGCTGCTCGAGGAGACCAGCCCCATCCACCGCGCCAGCCGTCGCCTGACTACGGCGACGACGACCAGCGAGGTGGCTGACGCAATCATAGACTCCGTGGCTGAAACACGGGCCGATGGGTGCATCGTGGTACAGTTTGAATTTTCGCCTGCTGGCGAACCCGACGCCCTTTTGTACCTGAGGACATGGCGGCGAGACCGGGAGCCACTGTTTCAAACCGGCATGCGGCTTCCAATCGCAGAGAGCCCTTTCCCCTTCGAGATGGTGAGCACTTTTTGGGTGGTAGATGACGTGGAGAGGGACGAGCGCTTGCCTCAGAGTGCGCGCCAAGTCTTTGAGGCAACGGATGCAAAGGCGCTTGTCAACATTCCGCTGCGCGCTGGAGGGGAGACAATCGGTCAGGTGGTGGTGTTGCGCACCACTCCCGGCCCATTCCTTAAGAGCGCGCTGCGACTCTACGAGACACTGAGTGACCAGGCGTCGGTAGCACTGGAGCACGCTCGCCTGCTCGAAGAAACACAACAGCGCGCCGAGTATGAACGGTACGTGAGCAAGATCACAGCCCGTGTCCACGCCTCTACTGATGTGGACACCATCCTCCAGACAGCGATTCGGGAACTAGGGCAGGCATTACGGGCTTCGGACGGGTTGATTCAATTAGGAGCCGGTGATGGAGCCAGTTCCTTTCAGGTGAGTATTGCACCTTCGTCGAGACCAAAGGAACGATCTTCTATCGCCGCCGCACGCCCGAAGACGAGATCATCGACACGCTGACCCTGATAGCGGAGGATAGCCGTATCAGCAGCCTGGCGCGTGCTAAAAAGACTACCCCGAAACCGACGAAACCTGCTAATTCTGGCGCTCTACCATGATCGAATATGGATAACCGTCTCCGCGCCGCTCGTGGCATTGCCAAAACGGAAACGGAAGCCAGCATCGAAGTGTTCGAGACGCTCAAGCGGTTGACTCGCAAGACGCTGGGCTTCTCGAAAGGAAGGGCGCTCCCCCTGCGCGCATTGCTGCTCCCACACCATCGGCCCGCTCGTGAGGGCACACTTTGCCCAACTGTCGCCGGTTGGGGTGGGGAAAGCGAGATGGCGGATGTTGTTGCTTGTGCAAGTACTGCCGTTAGGATATAATGAGGATATGCCACTAGCCACGGCAGCGCGGACGTGTGCACCGGCCTTTCGACAAGCCCAGGGCAGGCCCCTTCGGCTACGCCCAGGAACAGGCAGCGATGGAGACACATGACGGTGATGTGATCGAGTGGTATCTTGAACTGGAGATGTGAAATGAGCAGTATATCGAATGTTGTTGAGAAGCACATTCAACTGTCTGTAGAATGTGCTGAACGTCTGGGCCGTCTGTCTCAGGCCTGCCGGATCCAGGAAGATCAGATTGTCGAAAAGGCGCTGGACATTCTCTTCAGTTTGACCGATCTGCTTGATGAACACACTGAACGACAGGGTTGGTTGTTCCTCTCCGAAGCTGCCTTGCAGCGCGTATGGGACAATGAAGAAGATGCCATCTACGACAACTGGAGAGGGTTGTATGAAGTTCCAGCGCAGTGATGTGGTCCTGGTACCCTTTCCGTTCAGCGACCTCAGTACGACCAAAGTGAGACCAGCCGTAGTTGTGAGCAGTTCTCTGTACCACGCAACTGAACCTGACCTTCTCCTGGCTGCGCTTACTTCCAAAGTTGCGACGGCGACAGGCCCGTTTGACTATCTGCTGAGCGACTGGCGCACAGCCGGTTTACGCCATCCTTCGGCACTCAAACCCGTGCTGTTCACGCTTGATCCTGCCCGCGTGATCTATCGCCTCGGTGCGCTGACCCCGGCAGACCTGGCGCAAGTAGACCAGCGGTTGCGCCGTGCCCTGGCACTGTAGGAACTCGACTACTCCCTCGACTATGCCCAGGACAAGGCTGTCGCCCCGCCCTGGGAAGAACAAAGGAAGAGAGCAATGCCTGCACGCAAACTGAGTCTGGTGATGGCTGTACTCCTGATTCTGGCCGGTTGCGCCCCTGGCCCCACGCCTGAGCCATCGACAACCCCTGAAGAACCACGCCCGTGCTTTGTCTTTCATATTCCAAAGGAACAGGCAGACCAGGCCCATGGCTATGCAGATGCTTTAGTTGCGGAGTTGCTTCTGGCCGTTGAAGATGAGGCCGGTAGTAGTTTGTGCGAGAGCGGCGCTCTTTATGAGGCCGTTCCTCACCCAGGTTCAGACAACGAGGTGGACTTCGTACATACGAGGGGGGCGAGAATTGGCAGCCTCGTTCTTGTCACTGGGATCGACCCTGAGACAGGCAAACTGGCTTATGATGTGTTCCCGCCGCCGGATGAACTATCGGCAGACATGGAACGTGATGTTGAGTCCGCACGGATATTTACCCCAAAAGTTGCACCAGTAGGCACTGTGTGAAGTTGACCTCCTCTGGCAAGTGTGAGATCATAGAAATTGCACAGAGGAGGCAAATATGGCAAAGCGATACTCAGCGA
>Ga0075114_10000013_pt1 | contig 138442 bp, 110 predicted proteins | sample AntAceMetag02UKM_FD_69784 | JGI IMG/M metagenome (GOLD analysis project Ga0075114, IMG submission 69784) | Saline lake microbial communities from Ace Lake, Antarctica - Antarctic Ace Lake Metagenome 02UKM | ecosystem: Environmental > Aquatic > Non-marine Saline and Alkaline > Saline | place... | reverse complement strand
GTTCCATCGCCGATCGCCGGCACCAGGATGGCGTCACCCAAACCATCGAGGCTGGCGATGCCACCGCGCGCCGGATCGTTGGTGATAGCGGCATCGCCCACGACCTGGGCGTGGTTGCCGTTGCCCGAGCTGTCCTGGAAGTCGCTGTCAAAGGTATAGTGAGCCATCAGCCCCGCCGGGTCGGGCTCGGCCGGCTCGACCATCTCGCCTTCCTGTGGGTACAGGCGAATGTCATCGATATACACGACGCCCGAGGCGCCGGCGCCTTCGACACCGACCGCCAGGGTGGTGACATTGCTCACGTTACCCAGAGCGGCGATGTCAATCGTCCAGGCCAGCCAGCCGGAGACTTTCAGGTCGTCGGCCGCGCCGCCATAGACCACCTTCGTGCCATTGACCTTAACGTACAACTGACCGGGGACGTTATCCGCATCGCCGGCGAACGCCACCGACAACGACTTGATGCCGTGCGCCGTCCAGTCCATCGGGATATCGAGGTTCCGCTCGGTCTCCGAGACCGTGACACCGCCGCTGTTGTCGAAGAACAGGGGCATGGACTGGCTACCGCCGTGGACGATGGTCGTCTCGGCGAACGGCGCTTCGATGTGACCGACCATCGAGCCGTTGTCGTTGATCTCGTAGCCGTCGATCCAGTTCAGGAAGATGGCTTCGCCCGCATCGATGTCGTCGGTGTAGCTCTCGAAATCCTCGACGATGATATAGGGCTCCGTGGAGAAACTCCAGACGGCGCCGGCCCAGGTGCTGATCGCCTCGGCGTCGTTGACCTCGTCGATCTTCCAGTAGTAGGTGGCTCCCAGGTCCAGAGCGCCGGGATCGACGGTGGTCGTACTGGTCGTCTCGATCAATTCCAGGGCGTTGGGATCGGTGCTCAGATAGACCTCGTGCGCGACCGCTTCGCGACCGGCCCGCCAACTCAGGTCGGTGTTCGGCGCTATGTCCACCGCGCCGTCGCCCGGTTGCGGTTCGCGCGCCTGGACGGGGATGTACAGGAAGCGCACCTCACTCAAGCCGTACTGGCCCAATGCGCCGTAAGCGCCGTTAACGGTGATCCGGACGTACTGGGCCGCCACGCCGCCCAAATCAACGGTCGTGTTGGCTGTGTAATCCGGCTTCGTTGTCCCCTGGTTGAACACCGCATCGCCCAGAGTCGCCCAGTCGGCGCCGTTCTCGGAGTATTCGATCGTGACGTCCTTGACTCCGAAGCCGAGCAGTAGCTCTACCGCCACGTTGTAGTTCCAGACCAACATTTCGTGGAGCTTGTACACGGCATCGAACTCGAACGAGATGGTCAGGGGCTCATCTCCCACGGGCTTGGCCAGCCACATGTCGGCGCTGTCGACGGAGTGTTCGTCGTTCTCGTTCAGACCCGAAGCGTTGACCACGTTTTCAGGATAGCCGTCACTCTGTGGCGCGCCGTTGCTGGTGGCGACGACGTTCTCGATGGGATACCCCAACGGCTCGACCGTGAAGTTCCAGATCTCACCCTTAAGGATGGTATTGTCGGGCGCCTTATTGACCTCATCGATACGCCAGTAGTAGGTCTGATTGAAGGCGAGGACACCCACATCAATGGTGTTGGCATCCTGTCCCTCGCTGATCAACACGCCCAGCGGATTGTCGCGACTGGCCTGGTTGACATCGGCAAACGAAGTGCCGAAGTATACATCGTGCTTGGCAATAGAAGGGCCGCCCGGGCTCCAACTGAGGATCACATCGCGGGGGACGTCGGTCGCCTCATGGGCGGGAGTCGGGCCCGTAGCGATCGGTAATTTGATCACCAGTCGCACATCATCAATCCACGCATGATAATGGACATTGGCGCCCTCATAGCGATCTCCACGGAACTCTATGGTGTACTCGCCGGTGACATGCGGCACGAACTTGACGGCAACAAGCTCCGCCACGCCGTCGGTCCAATCGGTTTCATAGTCGTCCAGCAACGAAATGTCGTCGGCGCCCGAGAGGTCCACGTCGATACGGGGATTGCCGCTCTCTCCCCAGGTGTAGAACGACAGTTCGTAGGGCATTCCGGCGGTTAGGTTCAGGCCGTCCTGTGACAGGACGTCGATGCCCCCGTGCTCGAAACTGGCGTCGAGGACCTCCGCAAAACTGCCGTCCGGCATCATCCCGGCGCCCCCGTCGGTGACGTGCCAGATTCGTTCGGTACGGTTCCAGTCGTCAACGTCCTCGGCTCCCCACGCACCGGCGGCAAACCAAAGCGTCCCCAGTTCAGTATCGCGAGTTTGCCCCGGATCACTGACGGGGTTTTCAAAGCTGCCGTTCTTAATGAGATTCGCGCCGGCAGGCCCGGCCGCCCAAACGATAGTGAATATTACCAGACACATCCAGATCAATCGCCGATTCCACATGATTCATCTCCTCAACTAGTCTAGAAACATTTCACCTGAAACCACAAATCTCCGGCCCCTGATCTTCCTCCTGCATGATAAGGAATGACAATGATATGGGCCGACCATGCACTTGGCCAAGATTTCCCATTTAGCCTCATAAACGGGCTTCTCCACACGACGTCCTTCATCGTACCACAATACGCAGCCAAATCTAAACACTTCCAGTTGTTAATTCGGCCAGCATTGGTGTCGAAATAACCGAAACCCACGCCAATTCGCTGAAAATCGAACACTTCGGTGTTTTTTCGGCATGCTTCGATCGCCGATGGGTCATCACCCGTCGCGGCCAGGCTGAGTTCTTGAAGGAGTGAGACACCACATAAGGATGACGGCTGAAAGGGATTCCCCGCCGCTGAAACAGCCAGAACGCCGACCGACCCCCAGACCGAAGCCAAACCCCTCTGCCCGCCAAACCAAAAACTCAAAACCTGAGACTCAACACTCAGAACTCAGCACTCAAAACTCCACTCCAGCGGCTTCCCACCAAAGCCGAGGATCGTCCTGGCCTTCGAGAATCCACCAGATGCCTTCTGTACTGCTCTTCTTAAGCATAAACCATCGGACTTATGGCTCTACTGTGAACAAGTAGTCACTTACGCTATATTTTACACACCAGACTTCTATACCGTCAGTATTCTCAGTCTCATAAGCGACTGCAAAGGCAAGACTCGTCTCCCATGTACCCTCACTTAACGAAAGTGGATTATCGAGGCCGGATATGCCACCGCCAAGTTCATACTCCAGATCCTCGTCCGTGTCCTGATTCTCCAAATCGAACCGCACAAGGTTTACATCTGGATTGACAGGGGACTCCCACTCAATAGTCACCGGAGAAGTCAAGCGGTTCTGGTGTGCGAAGCTGGTAAAGGCAGGCTTCTGTACCACCGGCGTGATGGGATCGTCGCTATTGGGTATTCCAAACCACGCCGTTGTTTCCTCCTGGCGACCGTCATCATAGTTCACGATAATTGTGTAGCGACCATCTCCGTAGGCAACCAAGCTGTTGGGGTTGTCAAACTCCATGTCGTAACGCCATGCGTACGCACAATGCTCAGCCTCATATTCTCGTCCTTGCTCCAGGAAGCCTCCTTCTATCGCCTCCTCTTGGGGAATCTTCGGGATTTCAAACAATTCGCCGGCCGGCGTCACGAATTCTATCTTCTCGACCGTATCGTCAGTCATCACTTCCAAATGAAATTCGTACTCCGTATCACTCGGATCGTCCGGGTCTTCATAGTCATAACCTGTCAAGATTTCAATACGGAAGACATGAGTCGGCCAGTCCCATACAAGTCTGGGATAGTCTGCCCCCTCTATCGTCCAGATCGGCCTTTCAAAGTCCCATCCGGCCTCGATAAACGTGCTCGGATCCTGCATCTCGGCCGTGGTTTTGCCAAAGGAACTGTCGCAGCCGGTTGCGATATCGTCTTGCACCCCACACATATTGGCTAATCCACCGATCTCAATGTCCCAGAAAGAAGCCCTGACCACACCGCGTTGGTTGACACCGACCAGTCCGCCGACATTCTTCTCTCCCGAAACGCGTCCTGTGGAATAGCAGTTCACGATTCTACCGCGCGACCATTCGTAATCGCCTCCGTTGACGCCGACCAGTCCCCCAATGCCATCTTCCCCACGAACGTCCCCGTCTGCACAACTATTGCCTATGGTGCCCAGCTCATTGCATCCGGCGAGTCCGCCCACGAAAACACTTCCCTCACTGCTATTCTCAGCATAACAGCCTGCGATTATTCCATCGCCGTTGTAGCCTGCTATGCCGCCAACATAGCGATCACCCGTAACGTCGCCATGCCCAGCACGACAATGCAAGAGCTGACCTTCGATATACACATTGGGTTCCATTTGTTCGTATCCGTTGTATCCGACGATCCCGCCGACACGGTTATCACCGATCACACTGCCCTCGAACCAACACTCGATTACGGCACCCCCTGTGTTGGAGCCAATGAGCCCGCCCACCGTGCGGCCACCAGAAATAATTCCGGCCGCATGACAGTCTGACATACTCCCAAGCCCGGCTGCCGCAAAGGAACCTGCTATTCCCCCTACCACCCCGTAATTCCCCACAACCATACCATGGAAGCCACAGTCAGTTATGATGCCACCACTGCTGCTTCCGATGACCCCCCCCACACGTTCGCTTCCTGTTACATGGCCATTTTCCACGCGTAGGTTCTTGATAACGGCGCCTTCTCGAATGCGGGCCAAGAAACCAACGTCACGCCCGTTCGGCAGGTCTATTGTTAGATTGCGAATCTCATGGTTGTTGCCATCAAAGACGCCCACAAATCCTTCATCCCAATAACAGCCGACAGGCGTTGCATTGAGCCCCTCACAATCAATATCCGCCGATAAGGACAAGTGTTTATCGTGAAACAGACGTGTTTTCCCCACCAGACTCAACTGATAGGCGCTAGAAATCCGATAGGGGTCTTCAGCCGTGCCACTCCCATCGATCCAGTCCATGGTCGGCTTGGGAATGATCTGCCCGGAAGTCCGCTCCCATGCCAGGCGGGGATAATCTCGACCCGCATCGAGCACCCAGTTCGGATCATTTGCCCAGCCATTGAGACTGTAGAACATCGGATCCATCATTTCCGACGTCAGGAGCCCGATTCCCCCTGAACTGTCGTCCCTCTCGGATGTCTCTCTATCCCAGAAACAGCTTGTCACTTGCCCATACTCAGAATTGTATCCGCACAGTCCGCCGGAAAATGAAGAGTTATCTTCGCCGGTTATCGTCCCTGTTGAATGACACTGGCTGAGGCTGCCCAAGTTGGCCCCACACAAGCCACCAAGCGTGTGCTCGCCGTTCACCGTGCCTGTGGAGTAACAGCAGTTGACATCACCTTCGTTGCGTCCACACAAGCCGCCAACACTGCGGCCGCCGTGTACCGTACCTGTCGAATAACAACTGCTGATGCTGGCATAATAGCGGCTATATCCGCACAAGCCGCCGATATTGGGCGAGCCATCCTCGCCGATTATGGTGGCGGTTGAATAGCACTCGCTGATACTCCAGTAGTTGAATCCACACAGGCCGCCAACACCATAGTAGCCGTTGACCGTACCTGTAGAATGGCAATTGTCGATGCTGCCATAGTTGTTGCATCCACACAAGCCACCAACATAACGCGAGTCATCACCGCCTGTAATCGATGCATTCTCCATGCCGAGATTCCTTACCTGGCCCCGGAAGGAAACATAGCCAAATGGAGCGCGGCAAGAAACATAGCCAAATAGACCCAGGTAATCCCTGCCTGATCCGACACTATCTACCGTAAGGTTCCTTATCACATGTCCGTCACCATCAAAAACCCCGGTGAAAGGTGTCCCTTGGAATTTGCCTTCCGTGTCGTCAGCGTCGGGAGCAATAAGGGCTGTTTCAAAAATATAGCTGGCCAGGTCAATGTCGGCGGTCAGGATGAAGTGTTTGTCGCAGTCGTCGGGGCTCTCGCCGAGGGCGATCAGGTCGGTGGCCGCGGCTATTCTGTACGGATCGTCGGCTGTCCCACCGCCGCCAGCGTACTGGGCTTGAACAACGGCGCTGATTGCCAGTAGGCAAATGGATGCCGCCAGAAACGTTCGGAGACTGTCATAGACGAACATAGCTACCCTCCGAATCACATTGCGCCCATATCGAGGCTGGCTGAGAAACAGCGAAGTACGGATAATGCCCATCTCATTGTAGCAGAAAGCTGGGACAGGTGCAACCAGCGGCGGGGAATCCTTCGATGTTGCTCAGGACAGGCTGTGCGGTCCCCGTTTTCCTGTGTGCTTCCACGCAATACGAGTCACGGAGCACGGGCGACGTTTGACGAAATCCTTGCGGATTTCGTCGAATTCGTGCAGCGCTTTAGAAGCAAAAGCCGGTGACATGGAAAACTGTTTTTATTGCTGTTGCGGCCTGGGGTTGTGCGATTCGGCTTGGCAGCGTTTTCTGTTTTTTTCGCAAAGAACGTGCAGTTTCACCCTTTTATAGGAGAGCATTCTCTCTCGACGCAGCGCCGAGAAAGGGAATGAAAATGTAAACAGCAAAATGCAAAATTATGGAAGTCATCCCGGCACGCCGGGATTCCGCAGTTTTGATATTTGATCTTTGACATTTGATTTGAAGATTGGGACTCCTCCGGTCTGCGGCCTGCAGCCTCCCGCCTGCGGTGCACTAATTATGCAAAACAAACCCAATTGTCGCCGTTTTCAGGCCACAAATGAGGATCGCGAGGGGAAACGAACCCAAACGAAGCCAATTTCGACCGACTTTGCCAGCCCAGGCGGCTCGGCGGTGGTTGGTCGGCTGGGCGGGGCGTGGTATGATGATGGCGGCGACCCGGACGGATGGAATGACGTAGAAAGGGTGCGAGAGAGCTATGGCGACAGAGAGATGGTGGCATCGAGGTGGGCGATTCAAGGCGGTTTTTGGGGTGGCGATTCTGGCCGCGCTAGTGAGTCCGGCGGCGGCCGAGAACTGGCCGGCCTGGCGCGGGCCGCGTGGGGACGGCTCCAGTTTGGAGAAGGATGTGCCCCTTCGCTGGAGCGGCACGGAGAACGTGCGCTGGAAGACGCCCATTCCGGGCAAGGGACACGCCTCGCCGATCGTGTGGGGGGACCGTGTGTTTGTGGTGACGGCTCTGGCCCAGAGCACCGAACGTGTGCTGCTTTGCCTCGACGCCACGTCCGGCAAGGTCCTCTGGCAGCGTGTCGTTCTGACAACGCCGCTGGAGCGGCTTCACGCACTCAACAGCCACGCGTCGTCGACGCCGGCCACTGACGGTGAGCGGGTGTACGTGAGCTTTCTCGATCGGGACACGATGTACGTCGCGGCTTATGACTTCAAGGGCAACTTGGTCTGGGAGGTTCGCCCCGGGCCGTTCGCCAGCCGGCACGGGTACTGTTCCAGTCCCACCCTGTGGAAGGACAAGGTTATCCTCAATGGCGACCATGATGGGCCGGCCTATCTGATTGCGCTGGACCGTCGGACGGGGCGGATGCTCTGGAAGACGATGCGCCCCAACAATACGCGGAGCTACTGCGCCCCGATCATCCGAACCATTGAGGGTCGCAACCAGATGGTGCTGTCGGGCAACCTGTGCGTGGCCAGTTACGACCCGGACACGGGAGAGCAGCACTGGATCATCGATGGGCCCACGGAGCAGTTCGTCGCCTCGCTCGTTTACAACGGGGAACTGCTCTTCATGACGTGCGGCTATCCCGACCATTTCATGCAGGCCATCGCCCCGGACGGTAGCGGTAATGTCACCAAGACGCACGTCGTCTGGCAGAAGACGGAGGACTGCTCGTATGTGCCCAGTCCCATCGCGGTCGGGCCGTACTTCCTGCTCACCTCGGACGGCGGGGTGGCCACCTGCCTGAACGCCAAGACGGGCGAGGCCGTGTGGCGCGAGCGCCTTGGGCGGCACTTCAGCGCGTCGCCGATCAGTGCGGTCGGGCGGGTCTATTTCCTGTCGGACAAGGGCATCACGACGGTGGTCAAGCCCGGGCCGGCACTCGAGGTCGTCGCGCGGAACGAGTTGGGCGAGAAGACGTTCGCCTCGCCGGCCGTCAGTAACGGTCGTCTGTTCCTGCGCTCGGAGAAGCACCTGTACTGTATCGGCGCACCGAAGCTGGACTGACCTGTTCAAACGTGCTTCGGGTCGGGATGGACCCACGGCGCGCGGTACGGGCGGGCCAGGAGGCGGTTGGCCTCGTCGTCGCCGATCACCCGGCCCTTCTTGGGGTCCCAGGTCAGCGTTCGACCGAGCTGGCACGACAGATTCGCCAGGATGCAGGAGGTCGCCGTGATATAGCCCTCCTCGATATCGGAGACGGGGCGCCCGCGGGTCTCGACCATCTCGAGGAAGTTCCGCCAGTGCCCCCGCACGGACGAGGCGACGTGGCGTTCGAGGTCCTTCTCGGTCTCGTCCTCGGGGTACTTGTCGTATTCGAACAGCGCGTCGCCGTGAGCGGGTTGGCCCTTGCCGCGCGGGATGAAGTCGTACTTGTGGACGTCCGCCTTCAGCGTGCCTTTGTCGCCATAGATGAAGGCGGCCCAGGGATACTGCGGATCGGGAGCGCTGCCCCAGGTGCGATGGGTCCACACGACGGGCAGATCACCGAAATCGAACGTTGCGGTCTGGGTGTCGGTGATGTTGGCCTTGCTGGCTTTGTCCACGAGAATGCCGCCGGATGAGCTGACGTGCGTGGGCCAGCCCAAATCGAGCAGCCAGCGGACCATATCGAGCATATGGACGCACATGTCTCCGACGATGCCGTTGCCATACTCCATGAACGCTCGCCAGCTACGCGGGTGGGTGAGCGAGCAGTACGGCCGCATGGGGGCCGGGCCCGTCCACATCTCGTAGTTGAAATGCTCCGGCGGCGTCGTGTCCGGCGGATTGCCACGAGCCCGCATGTGATAGTAGCAGCAGATTTCGACGTAAGCGATCTTGCCCAGCTTGCCTTCATTGATGATGCGATCGCGGGCTTCGATCAGGTGCGGCGTGCTGCGCCGCTGCATGTCGACCTGGACGACCCGCTTGTGCTTGCGGGCGGCCGCCAGCATCGCTTGCCCCTCAACCACATCGGTGCTGATGGGTTTTTCGACGTAGACATCAGCGCCGGCCTGAACCGCCGCGATCATCGCCAGGGCGTGCCAGTGATCGGGGGTGGCGACGTGGACAATGTCGAGTTCCTCTTGCTTGAGAAGTTTGCGGTAGTCGCCATAGGTGCGGGGTTTCTTCCCGGAGGCCTGGCGCGTGGCGACGATCTCAGCGGCCTCGGCCACCATATGGCGATCGACGTCGCACAGAGCGACCACCTCGACCGGCGCGACCTGGAGCAGGCGGAGCAGGGCGCTCTTGCCATACCAGCCGGTCCCGATCAGGGCGACGCGCTTGGCCTTCGGGGCTCCGAACATCGGGGCCAGCGGGCCCATGGCGGACAAAGCCAGCCCGGCGGCGCCGGCTTGCAGGAATTCTCGACGATTCATGGCATCTCTCCTAAAGATGAACTCCTCTCATCGGGATCGACGGTCCCCGGGGCGGCACGGCCGGCGGTCGGCCCCAAGCTGCCGCACCCTAAAGATACACCTGAGCAGGGGACAATGCAAGCCGGGAGCGCGCGCTTTGAGCGGCCGAGAGATTGGGAGGAATGGTGGAATACGTGGGGATTGCCGGCAGGTCCGGACGGACGACAAACGTCCGGCATCGGACCGGGGAATGAGGCGGTTCCAGGCTCAGCAGAGGGCGAGGTAGCTGGCGATGGCCAGAATGAGAATTCGCCTCTTGGTGATCACGAACGGCATCCAAACTTGGTAGTAAAAATTGATCATCATTCGTTCTTTACCCCCCAGGTTCCATCAAATTCGACTCTCGTATTATAGCGAAAAAGGGGGGTGCGATGCAAGGGAAAACCGGCGTCGTCAAGCTTTGGACGCGGCAATGGAGCCAGCGATAGGAAGGGCGTTTGGGGGCTCTTTCGGCGACAATTTGAGGATGGCTCCATATGAGAGCCAGCGACCGGTTGTTATCGGACGCCCGTAGTCGGCCCAGACCCGCGGTGTGCGGGGCGCGAACGGAATTGCCCGGCGGACGTAATATTTTATTGACGGCCGTGCCGACGATGGGTATAGTGTGGCCATGGCGTAAAGCCTCCCCTAGGCACGCGAAGTGCCGAATGCCGCGGAGGGCAGATTTCAAACTCAAGCAGAACTGTTCGAATGTGGATTTGTATTGCGTCTCACGACGCGGCATGTGTTTAGGAGATCATGATGTTCACTTCAGCACTAACCCCCTTGGCGTTCGCCGGGATGCCCGGTGGCTGGGAATGGATTATTATTCTGATCGTCGCGCTGCTGATTTTCGGCCGGCGACTGCCCGAGATCGCCCGGAGCGTGGGCAAGAGCATGACCGAGTTCAAGAAGGGCATCAACGAGGCGAAGGAAACGACCGACGAGTTGGCCAGCGACGTCCATCAGATCAAAGACGATGTCGTCAACGAGGCCAAGGATGCGTCCGGTCTGGACGATTCCGACGTAACCAGCTAGCCGCCTGGCATCACGCGCCACCTTTCATTTAGCCGACCGCGATGGGCGATACCGACAAGAAGCTAGATCCCCTGGACTGCACCATGAGCCTGGGCGACCACCTCGAGGAGTTGCGCGCCCGCCTGATCCTTGCGATTGCGGGGCTCACCCTTGGGGCGATCATCGCCCTGGTTGTCGGCACACACATCATACGCTTCATCAAACGGCCCTATATCAGCGCCATGAAGTCGCACAGCGCCAAGATCAAGGCGACCACGACCGAGCCCAACGAGGTTGCGTTTGTAGAGTTATTCTTCGCGAAGATGGCGGCCGCCGCCGATGCCGATCCGAATGCACCGGCGCTCGAGGCGAATCACATCGCGTTCTTTCATGACGTATCGGTGGATGTCGTACGCACCTGGAAGGGCGGAATCCAGGCGGCGCAGAAGGATGCGCTATCTCCGTGGGACCGGCTGCAGGTGTTGGCGCCGGCTGAGGCTTTTGTTGCCTACATGAAGGTCTCGTTCGTTTCCGGCCTGATTCTGACCTGCCCCTGGGTTTTCTACCAGCTCTGGATGTTCGTGGCGGCCGGCCTGTACGAGAAGGAGCGCCGCTATGTGCGCTGCGCGGTCCCGTTCTCGGCTATCCTCTTCGTGGGCGGCGCCTTATTCTTCCTGTTCGTCGTTGCGCCGCTGTCGCTGAAGTTCTTCTTGTTCTTTGGGGACGCGCTCGGCGTCGCCTCCAACTGGACCCTGGAGCGCTACATCAGCTTCGTTACGCTGCTGATGCTGGTCTTCGGTTTGGCCTTTCAGACGCCCATCGCCATCTTCATCCTGGTGCGGACGGGCCTGGTCTCGCTCGAAGTCCTGCGCGGCGCTCGCAAGTACGTTTTCCTGGCGGTCTTCGTCATCGCCGCGGTGACCACACCACCTGATGTCATTTCGCAGATCACCCTGGCCGTCCCGCTCTATGGGCTCTTTGAACTCGGCATGTTCCTGGCGAACCTCGTCGGCAACAAGGAGGCCCAGAAGAGGTTCAAGGCTGGGCTGAAACTGACAGGCATTCTCATCCTGGTCGGGGCGATCGGATGGATATTCTCAGGGATGATCAACGAATATGGACACGCTGTCGGCGCCAAGCTGCTCGGCGCGACGGTGACCGACGTGCAACCCTTCGTTTTCCTGGGCAGTCCCGACTGTAGCTACGAGGGCGATCTATCCGCGTCCCGGGAAGCCTTGATCACTATCGCCGGCCTGTTTGCCTGCGTCTTGGCTGGCGTGCTTGGACTCCTGGCGGTTCCCTTCAGGAAGCTCGGGGCCTTGTCCGGAATGTGCGTGGCGGTGTTCCTCGTTCCCTTGCTGGCCAAGTCGGTGGAATGGATCGTCTTCGCGCTTCTCCATATGGTCGGTCGGCCTGTGCGGCACGAGGCGATCGAATTCATCCAGCAGTCCGGTTTCCACCCGCTGGTCGTCGCGGTGATCGGCGTGGGATTGGCCGTCGTGGGGTTCCGCGTCTTCCGCTGGAAGACCCACTTCGTCGCCAAGATCAAGGCGTTCTTCGAGCACGCATCGCGTGGCGACTGATAGGGTGTGCGTCGGTGCGGCTCAATCCGGCGTCATGCGATCGGTGGCACACCCGGCCGTTTTGTGGAGCATGTCTCCTTCGGTCGGCTAAGCCCTCTTCTTCATAGTCACGGCGACAATGATCAGGACAGCGGCGATGGCGACGGCGATAAGAACGATGCTGTAGGTCCCCATGATGGACTCCTTTCAGTAAACTGGCGGACTGTTTCTGATTGTCGTTCCAAACATCGGCACCCTTCCCCTACGCCTCTTATCGCATGTGGCCCGCAGAGCTTTAGGCCCAGTTCGAAAAAATGTTGATTCGGCGGAGGGGGGAATCAGCTGTGGTTGGCGGTGCTGTATTCAGGGACGAGGTCGGCGATTTGGCTCATGATTCGGGCGCCGTCCTGGCGACGGACGCTGTCGATCAGGGTATCGATGCCGGCGCGAAGGCGATCCCGATCCATGGGAATGTTGCGCCAGATGCTGATCTTAGGATGATGCGTGCGCTGCATGTCCTCGCCTTCGAGGCGCAATTCCTCGAAGAGTTTTTCGCCTGGACGGGGACCGGTAAAGGCGATGTCGATGTCCTCGCCGGGCCGGAAACCGCTGAGGATGATCAGTTCTTTGGCCAAGTCGAGGATCTTGACGGGCTCGCCCATATCCAGCACGAAGATTTCGCCTCCCTTGCCCATGGTCGCGGCCTGGAGGACGAGTTGGCTGGCCTCGGGGATGGTCATGAAATAACGCTTCATCTCAGGATGCGTGACGGTGACGGGCCCGCCTTCGGCGATCTGCTGCTTGAAGATCGGCACGACCGATCCTTCCGAGGCGAGAACGTTGCCAAACCGGACGGTGATGAACTGTGTCTTGCTGGTCCGGCTGAGGTCCTGGATGTACATCTCCGCGACGCGTTTCGACGATCCCATAATGCTGGTCGGATTGACGGCCTTGTCCGTACTGATCATGACGAAATGGGTGCCGCCATGGCGTTCGGTCGCATCGGCGACGATTTGGGTGCCGATGACATTGTTCTTGACGGCCTCGCCGGGATTCAACTCCATCAGGGGCACATGCTTGTGGGCGGCGGCGTGAATGGCCACCGCCGGGCGATATCGCTCGAACGTTTCCTCGACCCGGGCTGCATCGGTGATGTTGCAGATGATCGGCTGCAGGGCGACGTGAGGAAACTGCTTACGCAGCTCGCGCTCAATGTAGAAGAGTGGGTTCTCCGCCTGTTCGACAAGCAGCAGCCGCTCGGGGGCGAACTGACAGATCTGCCGGCACATTTCCGAGCCAATGGAGCCGCCGGCGCCGGTGACGAGGATCGTCTTGTCCTTGGCAAACGCCTCGATCAGATGGAGATCGAGCTGGACGACCTCGCGCCCGAGAAGGTCGTTGATGTCAACATCGCGAATCTGGCTGACGCGGAGCTTGCCGGAGGCGATATCGGTGAGTGCCGGAACCGTGCGAAAGCGGATCTTGGCGCCCTCACACACCTGGATCACGCGTCGGAGCTGTTGATGCGTGGCCGAAGGGATGGCGATCGCAATTTCCTGCACGTTGCGGTCGAGACAGATCCTGGGTAGTTGCTCGACCGTACCGAGAACGGGGATACCGTGGATGCTGATTCCCTGCTTGACGGGATCGTCATCGATGAAGCCCAGGACGTCATACTGCGTCACCGGCATGCGGTGGATTTCGCGGAGCAGAGATTCCCCGGCGTTGCCGGCGCCGACGATGAGGAAACGCTTCAAGAGCTGACCCTCGGTGGTCCGAAACTCTTCGTGGTAGAGTCGGATAACCATGCGCAGGCCGGCCGGCAGGAGGATGGTGGCGAACAGGTCGGCCATGAAGACGCCCTGGCTGATGGTCGTGATGCCCAGCGGTAGGTGCCGGCGAATGGCCGGCATTTGCAGCATGAGGGCGAACCAGATCGTGACAATAATCAGCGTGCTGGCCAGGGCGGCGCGCAGAATGCCGAGAAGGTCCGAAATACCGACGTAGCGCCACCAGCCCCGATACTGCTTGAAGAGACCGAACACCGGCAGCTTGACGAGAAGAAAAAAGAGCAGGAAGAACGGGTATTGCTCGACAACCCAGGTCCGCTGGAACTGCATGTTGTTGGCGACGAGAAACGAGAAGATCAGGGCGGCGGCGAACGCCGCGCAGTGCGCCAGTATGATCAGCGGCTTGCGCAGCGTCAGCAGGAGCGTGCGGGACGAGTTCGTGGAGGCGTTATCGTTCTCATCCCGGCTTTGGGCGTTCGTATCTGTCTTTGCCTTGGCCATATTTGCCTAGTACTCACTCGGCGCCGCCGGACGGCGGCGGGGCTCTGCGCAGGGAGACGACGGTCTCCGAGCGGCTATGACGATATCATCGGCACGAGAGACGGCCTGGTTGAGTCGGAAGAAGGATTGGGGTGTGTGGAACGATCTGGCGGTAGCGGCGCGCCCGGGGTAGTTTATTCGGACGTTTCCGGCGTCTGGTCGGATTCGCCCTGGGTCTCGGCATCAGCCGGCGCCGGGCGAGCGGATATGGGGGCAAGCGACTCGGGCGACATCTCATCCGAACCGGTGTATATCTCATCCAAGGCCGTTCGGTCCACGCGGTTTCGCATCAGGCCGTAGATGATGGTGTTGGCCGAGAAGTAGAAGCTGATCACAAAGGAGACCATCAGACCGACCACGCAGAGGACCCACATGTGGATGAGAAAGGCGCCTGCGGATGTCGACCAGTTGGCCGGTGACGCGGCGGTTGAACCGAGAAAATCGGCAAAATTCGGCTGCGGCCAAAGGGCTTCCAACTTCTCGTTGTGCCGAAGGAAGCCGAGTTGCAGAAAGAAGTAGGTGATCTGCAACAGGAGATAGGAGAAGAATCGGACGAAGGCGTAGCAGATCGCGCCATAGACGGCCGCGGTGACCGTGTAGAAGCCCATGCGCCACGGATTGGCGTAGACATAGCTGAACGAGCGGCTGATGGCGTCAAAGCAATCGGAGTCCTCGTAAGCGATCGTGGGGAACATCAGGTTGAATCCACCCAGGATGCCGATGCCGATGACGGCGATCAAGGCCGCGGCCATCAGCGCCAGCGGCAGGAAGAGTCCCACCGACAGTTCACCGACCCAGGGGATATTGCCCACCAGGCCCAGCAGGACAATAAAGGCACCGATGATGGCGATGATGGCGATCATGGTGATCGGGGCGGTGAGCAGACTATAGAATTTTCGCACGCTGAAGCGTACGGCCTCGCTCAAGCCGGGTTTCTCTCCCTGGGCGAACTGGAGCGCCGCGATGCGGCAGATCGCGCCGCCGGCCAGGGACATCACCGCCAGCGTGACGGCAAAGAAGATGACGCTGTAAAGGGTGTGGTACTGGAAGGCCCAGACCAGCGCGACGAAACACGCCGCAATGTTCTGCGTGATGGCCAGAGCGTTGCCCTCGGCCAGGCCCTTGAGCGCATCGTGGAAACGTCGCGCGCCGAAGTTCCACAGGGTGGTGAACACGCCGTGGCGCTCGCCTGTCTCGGCAAACTGTTCGATGTATTGGTCGACGCCGTCCATGGAGACGTGCGCGTCCAATTCGGTCATGCCGATCGGCGCCACGACGACGGTCTTGTGCAGATCCATGAGCCGACCCGTTAGACAGACGGTCGCCAGCGCCAGGAAGGCCAGAATGAGTTTCGTCGGCTGAATGGACATGCGAAAGGCGCGAAAGATTCGGGGGAACAGAAAACTCCCGAAGGGCAGTACCGGTTCTTTGTCCTCAACCATTGTGCTTCCTTTCAAAGGCTTGGCTCCGCGTCGCCTTCGTATCCTGTTATCTGAAGCCTAGGCCGCATCTTACCGCGTGACTTGGATGGCGTCTACAGGATTTTGGGGGGGACTGGAATTTCTATGGACGTGTTTCGGGGATGTCAAGGCCGTTGACAAGGGGCTCTTCGGAAGCTTCATCAGGTCGGCTGGGTATTCTGTATTCGTCGTCCAGCCAGGCCCCCAGATCGAGCAGTTTGCACCGTTCCGAGCAGAATGGAAAGGACCTTCGCTGGTCCGGCTTACCGAGCGCTGACCGTGTGAACGAACGCTTGCAAGTCGGGCAGTGGAATCGCTGCGATGACTCTGTTGGCTCGGGTTCGCTTGGTTGTGACTGTGTCATATGAGCGTTCCGAGAAATTGCAGGGACCAGGACGCTCGACGACGCCGGACGCGACCTGATTCGGTAGGCGCGTCGGTCACCCGTGCGGTCGCTTGAGCGACGAAGTGACGCCATGTCGCTACAGGCGATCAGGATCAAGGAGACTTTTCGACGCGGCCCTCTTCGACCATCCTGGCGTACTCCACACAGTATCGGGCCCAGGGTTTGGCCTCCAGCCGCGCCTTGGGTATGGGCCCGCCGGTTCCCTCACAGATGCCGTAGACACCAGCCTCAATGCGCTGAAGGGCGTCGTCGATCTCGTGCAGAATGCGCCGTTCGCTATCCATCAGATCCAGAGCGAATTCCTGTTCGTAGTTGTCGGTGCCGATATCGGCCATGTGGATCGGCATGCTGGACAAGTCCCCGCTGGCGTCGAGACGCGATTTCTTCAGGGCCTCGCCTTCGATCTCGAACACATTCTGGAAGATCTCTTTCCGTTTTTGTAGTAGCTGCCCTCTGAAGAACTCGACGTTCGCTTTGGTGAGACTGCGGGTCGCGCGTTTCCTGGTCACCTTCTTGGGGGCGACTTTCTTTTTGGTCACCTTCTTCTTGGTGACCTTTTTCTTCGGGGCTTTCTTTCGTTTCGCTGCCACGTCCACTTCTACCTTTCATAGTAGGGGCAAATAGCATCAAACCTATAGAATCCTCAATTATACCATACTGAACAATTCAGGCGAAGTTTTATTTGTCGGGAAAAAACTGACGCTTGCCGTCTCTCATACGGTTGATTCGACGGTGGTCTCTGGGGAGGGGTGCCCGTAAGGTCTTGTGGGTGCGGTGGTTAGGGTTTATTTTCCCTTGGGGCCGAGCGGGGGTCGGTTCGGTCGGCATCTCTGGCCAGGCGGCCCAAGGGCAAAATCACCGTCTCACGGCCCACCGGAGCGGAGAACACGCCGACGCCGAAGGCCTCCCTGATTCGCTCGGGAGTGAAGACTTCAGAGGGCGGGCCCATTCGATAGTGAGCCGGACCTGGGAGGCCGGGGGCCGCTGCTCTGGAGGACGAATCCACGGGGCACGGTAGAAGCAGAAGCACCTGGTCACAGTACTGGGCCGCCAGATTGATGTCGTGAGTAATGCTAATGATGGTCCTGCCCTTGTCCTGCTGAATGGACTTGAGCAGGTCGTAAATGCCCACCTGGTGCCTGAGATCGAGAAAACTGGTGGGCTCATCAAGCAGCAGGATGGGGGTGTCCTGGGCCAGGGCCCGCGCGATGAACACCCGTTGCCGCTCGCCTCCACTGAGGCTGCCCAGCGGTCGCGCTGCGAATTGACTCGTATCGGTCAGCTCCATCGCCTCGGTCACGATTCGGTGGTCGCTTTGGCGTTCGAAGCCCAATTGTCCGAAGTAGGGTGTCCGGGCCATCATGACGGTCTCGGCCACGGAGAAGGCGAAGGTGGGGATGAATTCCTGGCGAACGACGGCCACTTTCCTTGCCAACTCCGGCTGTCTATAGGATTGGATGTCGGCGCCGTCGATTGAAAGGGTCCCCGATCGGGGTTTGAGCACGCCGGCCAGCAGATTGATCAGGGTGCTCTTGCCGGCGCCGTTGGGCCCGACGATGGCCAGAAACGTGCCGCGCTCGACGGCCAAGCTGATCTGTCTGAGGACCGGATGGGCCGCGTGGTAGCCAAACGTAACATCCTGTAGTTGTACCGAAGCGGTCATGTCAGCCAGCCTACCTTCTTGTTGTAGCGCATGAGCAAGATAAGGAAAAAGGGCCCGCCGACCATGGCTGTGATGACGCCGACGGGCAACTGGGCCGGAGCGACGACGACGCGGGCGACGGTGTCGGCGGCCACCAGGAACATCGCGCCGACGAGGCTGCTCAAGGGCAGCAACTGGCGATGATCGGGGCCCAGCACGAGTCGGACGGCGTGCGGGACGATGAGCCCGACGAAACCGATCAGTCCACTGAGACTGACGGCCACGGCGGTGATAAAGGCCGAGATGGCGAACGCGAGAAACTGAGTTCTCCGAACGTCGATGCCAATGCTCTGCGCATCGGTCGCGCCGAAGCTGATCGCGTTCAACTGGGGACTGATGAAGAACAGGGCGACCAGACCGGCGCCGACGGCGCCCGCGCCGGCCCACAGCACGAAAAAGTCTTCCTCGTTCATGTTGCCCATCAGCCAGAAGATCGTGGCATAGACATCCTGACTCTTGGCGATAGAGGTGAGAAACATGATCACGGCCGAGAAGCAGGCGTTGACCACCACCCCGGCCAGAAGCAGACCTGTGACGTGGAACTTGCCCGTCACGCGGCCGATCATCCAGACCAGCCAGACGGTCCCCAGCGCGCCGGCAAAGGCAAAGACTGCGATCGGCGAGCGTCCCCACAGGGTCCAGTTGACGCCGCTGATTACCGCGAGCATGGCGCCGAGACCGGCGCCGCTGGAGATCCCCAGGATATAGGGATCGGCCAGAGGATTTCTCAGCACGGCTTGAAATGTGACGCCCGCGCCGGCCAGCGCCGCCCCGACGATGGCGGCCAGGATGATGCGCGGCACGCGCACGTGCATCAGTATCTCGAAGTCCGGATTGGGCGAAAGGGCGTCAGCGCTGCCCGTCAGAGCGGTCCTCAGGGAGATCTCTTCGGTGCCCACCAGCGAACACAAGAGCATGGTCAGAAACAGCAACAGGGCCGCCGCTGCGATCCTGAGGAACAATATTTTGGGGGACAGCAGGCGGGGCACCGTCTTATTCTCCAAGCACGTCTGGATGAAGGCATTGGGCGATGGTCTCGATCCCTTGATACAGCCTGGGACCAAGTCGCGAGACCACATCGCCATCAATCACATAAATTCGTCCGTCGGCCACGGCCGGGACCGTCGGCAGGCGGTGCCAATGCGCGAGCGCCTGGTCGCGTTGCCGGCTCGGATCGCCTTTGACCATCGTGGGCTCGATGATGACCTGGACATCGGCGGCAATGACCTGCTCGGCGCCGATGGGCGGATACTTGTGCAGGGTTGGACCGATGGCGTTCTGGCCGCCGGCCAGTTCGATTAACTCGTTGATGAAGGTGTTCTGGCCGGCGACACGCAGCGGTTCTCTTTGAACGACCCAAAGGACGCGCGGCCGATCCTGGTCCTGCAGGATCTCGCGCAGACGTCGTGTTTTTGCGGTGATGCCCGCGATGAGTTGCTCCGCTTGCGCTTCTCGCGCCGTGGCTCGGCCGAGGGCCTCGATGCCGGCGAAAAGGTCATCGACTGTCCAGATGTCCGTGGTCAGGCAGTCATAACCCATCCGTCGCAGTCGGGCCACGAGGCTCTTGTGTTGTTGGAACGCCAGGGTTACAACGAGGTCGGGCTTGCAGGCAATGATGGCCTCGATACTCGGTTGCCAGAACGTTCCCACCTTCGCTTTTTCCGTCGCAGCGGGGGGGTAGTCGCTATCCAGGGTGACGCCGACGATTGCCTCGTCCAGGTCGAGGGCGTAAAGGAGTTCCGTGAGATTCGGGGCCACTGAGACAATGCGCTGCGCGCCCGATCTGTCTGGTTTGGCGTCGGTCCACTGGGCCGGGCCGGAGCGCCGGGCCAGCGCGTATCCCAGGAGGTGCCAGAGCACCAGAAACACGCATAGAAACCACCATTTTCGCATCAGGTCCTCTTGAACTGCTTTTCCAGTTCGCTCATGGAGAAGGTGATCGTGGTCGGTCTTCCATGCGGGCATCGCGTGGTCGACTCATACCGCGCTCGATCGGCGAGCAGTTGCTGGATTTCGCTGTCGGCGAGCTTCTGCCCGGCCTTGATGGCCGCTTTGCAGGCGGTCATGCTCAGCACCTCGTCAAGCAGGTTCTCGGCGCTCAGTGAGCCGCTCTTGGCGGCGAGCAGATCGATCAGATCTTGCACGAACGCGGCGGGAGAGGCCTTGCCCAGGAGCGTGGGGAAGGCCTGGACGGCGTAGGTCTTCGGCCCGAACGGAGTCAATTCGATCCCGAGCTTGGCCATCAGTTCCGTGTTGTTGTCAATCAGGCTCGCCTGGGCGTCCGTTACCTCGAAGTTCTCCGGCAGAAGCAGTCGCTGAGATTCGAGAGGGCTACGCCGCACCCTTTGGCGCAGGGTTTCGTGAATCATACGCTCCTGGAGAGCGTGCTGATCGATGATAACGAATCCCTCGTCGGTCTGCTCGATGATATAACTGTCGTGGATCTGGATGTACCTTCGTTCTTCAATTTCGACGGTGGGGCGCGTCTCCGCATAGGAGGGGGCGGGGGCCTCGTGTGCGGCGTCGTCGGGTCGGTGCGAAGGCGTTTGGGGACGCAGATCGAATTGCTGTTGGCGATTGGTAGGGCGGTGCTGCTTAAAGAAGTCCGCCATGGCATCGGCGATTTCCTGGCGCCTGGCCCTCTGGTTGACATTGATATCTGCGCTCGGCGCAACCTGGTCGGTCGGGAGCCTGGCCTCTATATGAAGGTCCGTGCCGAGTAGCTTCTCTCGCAGGGTCGCCAGGATTTGTGAATGCACCAGGTTCGAATTGTAGAACCGAACCTCTGTCTTGGTCGGATGCACGTTCACATCGTAGTCGGTATAGGGCATCTCCATGAACAGGAACACGACCGGGAAGCGGTTCGGTTCGAGCAGGTTGCGATAGGCTTCCTTGATGGCGTGAGAGATGAATTTGTCGCGTATGAAGCGGTCGTTCAGGAAGGCATATTGCAGTCGGTTGTTTGTCCTCGACATACTGGGTCGTCCCAGCAGGGCGTGGATGCGAACGCTTTTCTCCCGGGTCTCCGTCTCGATGAGATCGTCAACGGCCAGCATAGGGAAAAGTTGGGCGACACGCTGTTTGAGTTCCTGGTCCTTGGCTAGGCGAAACGTCTGTCTGCCATTGTGGATCAGGGTCAGATCGAGTTGAGGATGGGCCAGGGCGATTCGCGCGAACTGCTCGGTGAGATGTCCTATCTCGGTGTTGGCGGTGCGCAGGAACTTTCGGCGGGCCGGGAGCTTGTAGAAGATATCTCGGATCTGGATCGTCGTTCCGACGTCGCCGCTACAAGGCGTAACCGGTCCCCTGACGCCGCAATCGATCTCGACGCAATGGGCCTGATCGGACTGCCGCGTTCGGCTGACCGTTCGGACCTGGGCGATCGACGCGATACTGGCCAGCGCTTCGCCGCGAAAGCCGAGCGTGGCGATCCCGTCCAGATCGGCCGTGTCCTTGATCTTGCTGGTGGCGTGCGATTCGAACGCCGCGTCCAGGTCCTCGGCGTCCATGCCCATACCGTTGTCGGTGATGGAGATGAGCTTGCGGCCGCCGTCTTCGACGCTGACGGTGATCTCTGTCACCCCCGCGTCGATGCTGTTTTCCATCAATTCCTTGACCACACTGGCCGGACGCTCGATGACCTCGCCGGCGGCGATCATGTTGATCATGTTTTGGTCAAGGTGGACGATTCGGCCCATGGATCTGGTCCGCCTCTCATTGGGAGATGATGACTCTATCACCTGGCCGGCGCGCCAAGGTGCAAAACGAGGAGGCGGCCGGCGCTTGGTCCATTTGGCTCTATGGCAGTCCCTACTCAGACAAGAGGCTGCGACCGGTCATTTCCTCAGGTTGGGCCAGGCCCATCATCTCCAGCATCGTCGGTCCGATGTCGGCCAGCGTCCCACCTTCACGCAGCTTCTTGCCCTTATACCGGTCATCGAAAACGACAAGCGGCACGTCGCCGATGGTGTGGGCTGTATGAGGGCTGTCCGGGTCCCCATCGGCCATTTTCTCGAAATTGCCGTGATCGGCCGTGACGATCGCCGCACCGCCCATGGCCTTGACCTTTTCCAGGACCTTCCCGACACATTCGTCCACGGTCTCGGCCGCTGTGATGGCCGCGGCCAGATCGCCCGTATGACCGACCATATCAGGGTTGGCGAAGTTGATCACGATCGCATCGTACTTGTCCGAGTCCAGTCGCTCCAGCACCACGTCGGCGACCTCATAGGCACTCATCTCGGGCTTGAGATCGTACGTACGCACCTTGGGTGAAGGGACGATCTGCCGATCCTCGCCCTTGAAGGGTTTCTCCGTGTAGTCGTTGAAGAAGAACGTGACGTGGGCGTATTTCTCGGTCTCGGCGCAACGGAATTGCTTCAGGCCCAGCTCGCCCCAGTAGGCGGCCAGAATGTTCTTCATCTTCGCCCGCTTGGGAAAGGCCACCGCCGCCGGGATGCTGGCGGCATATTCGGTCATGCATACAAAGCAGATGTCGGGCAGGGTCGGTCGTATGAATTCCTTGAATTCCGGATCGACGAAGGTCCGCGTCAACTCGCGCGGTCGGTCGCCGCGGAAGTTGAAGAAGATGACGCCGTCGCCGTCATCGATGGTCGCCAGCGGCTCGCTCTCTTCGTTGACGATGCAGGTCGGCTCGATAAATTCGTCGGTCAGGTCGTTTTCATAACTGCTCTTGACTGCTTCCTGTGCGCCGGTGGCCTTGAGCCCTTTGCCGGTTCGCAGGCACTCATACGCTTTCTGGACCCGCTCCCAGCGACTGTCGCGGTCCATCGCATAGAATCGCCCCATGACGCTGCCGATTTTGCCCACCCCGATCTCCTGGGCTTTCTTCTCCACGTCGCAGACATAACCCAGGCCACTATCGGGCGGAGAATCCCGCCCGTCCATGAAGGCGTGGATGAAGACCTCAGTCAAGCCGTTCCGCTTGGCCAGTTCCAGGAGGCCATAGAGGTGGCCGAGCAGCGAATGGACGCCGATGTCGCTTAGAAGCCCCATCAAGTGTAACTTACCGCCGCGTTCCTTGACGAACTTGATGAGGTTCAAAAACTCATCGTTCTCGAAAAACGAGCCATCGCTAATCGCATCCGTCAGCCGCACGGATTCCTGCGGGACGACGCGTCCGGCGCCGATATTCTGGTGGCCCACCTCGCTGTTGCCCATGGTCCCATCCGGCAGCCCGACATACTCGCCGTAGGTGTGAACGAGGCAGTTCGGGTAGTCCGCCATTAGCATGTCGTCAGCCGGGGTATTGGCCTGCTTGATCGTGTTGTGCGAGTCTTCATCGGAATCGGGGTTGTAGCCCCATCCATCGCGTATAATGAGAACATGCGGTCTCTTCTCAAGCGTGTGTTTCTCTTTTGACATGTGACAGATGCCTTTCAATCAATAGCAACAGAGACGAGGCACAGCCTCGTCCCATCGGATGGTCAACGCAAAGGAAGGCCATATGGTATCGGGATGGCAGTGGCCTGTCAAATATTTACCCCGAGACCGTAAGTCCGGTCGAATACGGGGACTTAGAGAGCTTTGACAGATGCGTCGGCTCTGGTATAATCCGGGCCTCAGTGGTGGTGGCAGTCGTGCCGACGGATCGGACGCCGAGCCCATCCGCCTTTTGGAAAGGCAGTTCGCCGGTGCAGAAAGGACATAGCAAGGCCATCCTGCTTTGGCTGGGCGTCGTTGGGTCGATCCTGTGCTTGGCGCCGGGTTGTTCGGCGCCACAGTCGGCGGTGGAGGTGTATCTGGATGCCGTCATGCTCCGGGAGCTGGGGCAAAACGACCTGGCGATTGAGAAATTGAAGCAAGTCGTCGAGACGGACCCAAACTTTGCTTTCGCCTACTCGGAAATGGGCGCCGTGTATCGGGCTGTCGGTGACCTCGATAATGCGGGGATGGCGTTTCAGAGGGCCGCCGAGTTGGATTCGTGGTCGTTTTCGGATCATATGGATCTGGCGGGTGTTCGCCGGGAGCAGGGCCGGTATGCCGAGGCGGCGGCCGCCTACGCGCGGGCCGCGGAGTTGGCCCCGGAGGATTTGGCTGCCCAGGTCGGCGCCGCCCGGTGCTACTTGCGGGATGGTCAGGCCGTTCGCGCGCTGGTGCATTGCGAATTGGCCAGGCAAATGGACGAGGGGTCTCGGGACGTCGTGTTATTGCTGGCGCAGGTCTACGAGGCCCAGAAGGACTACGATCAGGCAATTGCCGTGTACCAGCAGTTGCTGGAGCGTGCCGGCGACGATGTGGATGTGATGTTGGCGATGAGTGTTGCGTATATTGAGAACGAGCAGTATGGCCAGTCTCGGGATGTGCTGGTTGCCTTGTTGCGGATGCGGCCCGACGAGGCCGCCGCATTTCGACGTCTCGCGTATTGCTACCTGAAGTTGGGGGATACCGACGAGGCCATTGTCGTGTACGAGAAGGCGATAGAGGCGAACGCCAACGATTGGCAAGCCCATCGAGGCCTGGGCGTGGCCTATATGGTCAAGGCGCGCCTGACGTCCGATGAGCGGTGGAAGCAGGCGGCGCTGCGTCACTGGCGTGAGGCGCTGGCGATGAACCCCGACCAGCCTCGACGGGAAGTGTTACAAAGGCTTATCAAAGAGCACTCGACGACCACGAACCCACTAAGAGGATTGGACTACTGAGCGTATGACGACGATTCAAGAACAACAGGCCGACCGGGCCCAGGGCGGCGGTTGCCTCGTAGACCGCTGCAAAGATGCATTGCCGGACAAGATGGCTCATGCCATTTTCTGGCCCATTGCCCTGGCGGGTCTGGCGCTGGACTTGTGGACGAAGCAGGCGGTTTTCGCGGTCTTACCGAAGGAGCCCGACCAGAGTCTGACGATTATCAACGGTTTTCTGACTTTCCGCATGGCGCTGAACGACGGCGCGGCCTTTGGCATCGCCTCGGGCAAACAGGTGCTCCTGGTGGGCGTCTCGGTAGTGGCTCTGGTTGTGATCCTGGGCGTCTTCCTGTTCGGGGCCGCCCGGCAGCGCGTGGTGCAGGCTGCGTTGGGGCTTTTCACCGCCGGCGTGTGCGGCAATCTCTGGGATCGGATATTCAACGAAGGGCGGGTCCGGGACTTCATTGATGTCGTCTATTGGCCCGGACGGCACTGGCACACCTTCAACGTGGCCGATGCGATGCTGTGCATCGCCGTCGGATTGCTCATGATTGCGACATTGTTTACTGACTCGTCTTGTCAAAAACGTGGTCTGCCACAAAAATCGGAGTCTTAAGTGCGGCGCTCAACGCGATGGCGTCGGAGGGGCGGGAGTCCACTTTGATGGTTCGTCCGTCGACGCTGAGGTAGATTTTGGCGTAGAAGGTATGGTTGCGCAGGTCGTCGATCACGATCCGCTCGACCTTGGCGCCGAGGTGGTCGATCACGCTGGCCAGCAGATCGTGTGTCATGGGACGCGGGGGCTCGAGGCCCTTGAGGCGGCGGTCGATCGCGAAGATTTCGACGATGCCGATCACAATTGGAAAGGCCCGCGGCCCCTGGCGTTCCTTTAGGACGATGATCTGCTGGTCGGACGTCTCATTGATAATGATGCGCGATAGTTCGACTTCCACGTCCATCTCGGATCTCCCGTGATCGGATCAATCATTGAGTTCGGCTAGGAGCGCCTCAACTGCTTTCAACTGTTCCTGAAGTTGTTGGAGTCTCTCCCGGGCCTGGGCCACCACCTCCGGCTTGGCTCTGGTCACAAAGTTCTCGTTGGCCAGCTTGCCTTCGGTCGCCTTCTTGCCCCGCTCAATCTCCAGTTTCTGTTTCTCAAGCCGGGTCAGTTCCGCGTCTCGATCGATGACGTCGTGCACGTATAGCTTTGTCTCTTCTACTATCGTGGTCGCGGCATTGTTCGGCTTGGCCGCGTCCTGGGCGGCCTGGAACGTCTCGAGGCCGGCCAACTGACAGATTAAGGCGCCGTGACGGTTGAGGATATCCGCCATGGCCTGCGGCGCGCTGGCCGAAGCCGTGAGTGTTTCGCTGGGCTTGTTGTACTTGTTGCGAACATCGCGGATGGCGCGGATGGTTTCCTGCACTATTCGAATCTGCTTTTCGGTGTCACCATCGACCTGTTGGTCGATGTCGGTGGGCCACTGGGCGACGGTTAGGGCCTTGGTCGGGTCCACGGTCGCGATGCCCTCCAGGCTGCAGGCCGGAGCCACCTCTCTGAGTTTCTGATAGATACCCTCCGTGATGAAGGGGACGAAGGGGTGCAGCAGACGCAGCACGCGGTCCAGGACGAAGGCCAACACGTTCTGTGCCGTGGCCTTCTGGGCGTCGTCGCGCATCCGGAATTTGGCCCACTCCAGGTACCAGTCGCAGAGATCGTTCCAGAAGAAACGGTACAATAGCGACAGTGGTTCGCTGAACTTGAACGCGTCTAGGGAGGCGGTCACTTCCGACTGCGTGGCGGCTAGTCGCGACAGTATCCATTTGTCGGTGACATCCATCTTCGCGGCGTCGAAACCGGCTGGCTCGAACCCTTCGAGATTTATCATCGCAAACCGCGAGGCGTTCCACAATTTGTTGCAGAAGTTCCGGCCCACATCGAATTTGGGCGAGGTGTTGACTTGTCGTCCGTCGGGCAGGGTCATCGGCGCCACCGGCATACGGATGTCCTGCGTGTCGGTGGTCATGCTGGCCAGGGTGAATCGCATCGCATCGGCGCCGTGGCTGTCGATGGCCACCAGCGGATCGATGCCGTTGCCCAGGCTCTTTGACATCTTGCGACCTTCCCCGTCCTGGATCATGGCATGGATGTACACGTCTTTGAAGGGGATGTCACCCACGCAGTACTGGCCCATCATGACCATGCGCGAAACCCAGAGGGTGATGATTTCGCGGGCCGTGCAGAGGACGTTGCCGGGGTAGAAGGTCTTTAGCTCGGGTGTCTCCTCCGGCCAGCCCATCGTACTGAAGGGCCATAGCGCCGAGGAGAACCAGGTGTCCAGCACATCGTTGTCACGCGTCCAGCCCGCCGCCTCCAGAGATTTCTCCATGTCCTCCTGGCCGGGGGCCGGGCAGGCAAATGTCACTGGGCCCTCGTCCGACTCGGCGCTGATTGATTGCACCACGTCAGGCCCGGCGCATTCGGGGGGCGGCGTCGCATCGTGTCCCGCCTTGGACCAGATCGGAATCCGATGTCCCCACCACAACTGACGACTGATGGGCCAATCGCGGAGATTCTCCAGCCAGGTCTGATAGGTCTTGCCATAGCGTTCGGGAATGAAGCGCAGGCGCTCGTCGAGCAGGGGCTTGAGCGCCAGGCCGGCCAGCGAGTTGACGGGGACGTCCGTGCCCTCGATGAGTCCGTCGCCGAAGGTGGCCGCGAGGTGCTCGATCGGTTTCTTGACGGCGATGTACCATTGATCGGACAGATAAGGTTCAATCGGCACGTGGCTGCGGTAGCTGTGACCGACTTCGTGGGCGTAATCGCGGACATCCTCCAGGAGTTTCTCCTGTCGGAACCACTCGACGATGGCCTGGCGGGCCTCGAAGCGATCCATGCCCAACAGGTTCTGAGCTTCCGGTTCGGTCGCATCGTCCCAACCGTATTTGTCACTGATGGAACCGTCGGGGGCCATGACATTGATGATCGGCAGATCGTGTCGTAGACCGATCTGCCAGTCGTCGGGATCGTGGGCCGGTGTGACTTTGAGGAAACCCGTAGAGAAGCGGGCTTTCTCATCGTCGCTCTCAGGGTTGGGCAAGACGACATGCTCGTCGGCAACGATGGGAATGAGCCGGCCGACGATGGGCAGGCGGACCTGCTGGCCTACCAACTGGGCCGCGCGGGGATCGGACGGGTTCATCGCCACCGCGGTGTCGCCCAGCATGGTCTCGGGGCGGGTCGTCGCCACCGTCACGTGCTCGAAACGCCGGCCTTCGATCTCAACTGTCGCTGCAAGCGGATAGCGCAGGTACCAGAAATAGCCTTGGACCGTCTCATGCTCGACTTCATCGTCCGCCAGGACGGTTTGCGTCGCCGGGTCCCAATTGACCAGGCGTTTGCCCCGGTAGATCAATCCGTCCTTGAAGAGCTTGAAGAAGTTGGCCCGGACCGCCTTGGCGCAGACCGCATCCATGGTGAAGCGAGTTCGTTCCCAGTCGCACGAACACCCCATGGCTCTGAGTTGACCGATTATGGTTGCCTCATATTCATCCTTCCACGCCTGCACCCGGGCGATGAACGCGTCACGCTCGAAGTCGGTGCGCCGCTTGCCTTCCTCGGCGAGAATGCGTTTCTCGACCACCGTCTGGGTGGCGATGCCGGCGTGATCGGTGCCGGGCATCCAGAGCGTCTTGCACTGCTGCATCCGCCGGAAGCGAATGAGGATGTCCTGAAGGGTATTGTTGAGGGCGTGGCCCAGGTGCAGCGCCGCCGTCACATTCGGCGGGGGAATGACGATCGTGTAGGCCTTGCGGTTGTCGCCGCCGGACGGGTCGGGGTGGAAATAAGGGGCCGATGCCCAGAGGGCGTGGACCTGCGCTTCGACGGTCTGCGGGTGGTAGGCCTTGGCTAACTGCTCTGTCATGACGTTCCCAGCTTCAAGGATCGGCAAAAAAAAAACCGGCAGACGCGCGCCTGCCGGTTCTCATAGTACTGTTCTGTGGTCACCGTGTAAAGGCCCGATCAGCTACCGGTCCCGTCATCCAGGTCCAGCGGGTCGGGCTCTCGCACCAAAGGGTGTCCGGCGCCCGTTTAGTCCATGTTCATGGTCATCAGGAACTCGCCGTTACTGCGTGTCTTGGCCAGCCGACTCTTGAGCAACTCGACCGCTTCGACCGGATTCAGGTCACTGAGCACGCGTCGCAGACGATAGACGAGCGGCAGTTCCTTCGGATCGAGAAGAAGTTCTTCTCGGCGGGTCCCGCTGCGGCTGATATCGATGGCCGGATAGACCCGGCGGTCCACCAGCCGTCGATCGAGATGGAGTTCCATGTTGCCGGTGGCTTTGAATTCTTCGAAAATCACCTCATCCATCTTGGACCCGGTGTCGATCAGGGCGGTGGCAATGATACTCAGCGAGCCGCCTTCCTCAACGTTTCGGGCGGCGCCAAAGAACTTCTTGGGCATCTGCATGGCCCCGGCATCGACACCGCCGGTCAGGATGCGGCCGGAGTGCGGGGTCTCGTTGTTGTAAGCCCGCGCCAAGCGGGTGATGGAGTCCAGTAGAATGACGACGTCCTGACCGTACTCAACCAGGCGTTTGGCCTTGTCGATCACGATCTCGGCGACCTGGCAATGCCGCGAGGCCGGCTCATCGAACGTCGAACTGATGACCTCGACGTCCTCGGCGGTCTTCCGCGCCATTTCCGTCACTTCTTCCGGTCGCTCGTCGATCAAGAGGACGATCAGCTTGACCTCAGGATGGTTCACTGCGATGGCGTTCGCCATCTTCTGCAGGAGGATCGTTTTGCCGGTTCGTGGGGGAGCGACGAGCAGGCCGCGCTGTCCTTTGCCGATCGGCGTCACGATGTCGATGATGCGCATACTTACCTCATCGTTGGTGGTCTCCAGGATGAGGCGGTTCTCCGGATGGAGGGGGGTCAAGTCGCTGAAGACGATCTTGTCCGCCAGCGCGTCGGGATTCTCGAAGTTGATCGCTTCGACGCGGAGCAGGGCGAAGTACTTTTCGGAATCTTTTGGAGGTCTAATTTGTCCTGAAACAACGTTGCCCGTCCGCAATCCAAACCGGCGAATCTGTGACGGGGATACATAAATGTCGTCGGATGACGAAAGATAGTTGTAGTCCGGATTGCGCAGGAAGCCGTAACCGTCCGGGAGGACCTCCAGGACGCCCTCGCCGTACATCAGGCCGTTCTGGCGAATGCGCTCTTTAAGGATGCGGAAAATCAGATCCTGCTTCTTCAACGCGCTGTACTCGACGAGCCCCTCGTTCTTGGCGATCTCGTGAAGGTCGGCGACGGTGAGTTTCTGCAGGTCCGTCAAGTACAGGCTACCCTTCTTGATACGCTCGTACTTGGCGTGGGTGGATTCCTCGTCGGAGGTTTCCTCGTCCTTGGGAGTCTCGCCCGTTTCGGCCAGCGCGGTAGCGGCCGCGGCCTCCTGGACCTCCTCAGTCTGCTCGGCCTGCTCGGCCTGCTCGGCCTGCTCGACGACGGCCTTCGGGGCGGCGGCTTTCTTACGGGTCTTTTTCTTCTTCTTGGTTGTTTTGGCCTTCGCCATAATTGCTCCTTTTGCACATCACGCAAGTTTCGAGGTCACCCTTGACCCAAGGGGGGACTGATGGGAACTTGTTCCCACCGATGAGGGTAACGCCCTGTTGTCAAAATGGACCACCTTCTCCTCGTGGTTCGACGGGATTTTAGCTTTGGAGCGGGCACTTTCGTACCTGCAACTCAAGGAGACAACAGGGCAACGCGCAACTTCTAGTGAACCACACCAACTATCTAATAAGTTATGTCAGAGAAGATAAATTGGATTTGCCTGACCAACGTCGAGAAGCCAGAATTGTTGTCTATGGTATTATCGGCCAGAGTTGCTTTGGTGTCCAGTGAAATCTGAAAATTTTCGCGAATTTTGATCTCCTCCTCGCTCAGTGCCCGCGTGCGTTTGGCGCGGGCCCACCTCTGCTGTGCCCGGCAGTCGACGAACACGATTCTGTCACAGCGTTTCGCCCAGTCCGCTTCGATCAGCAGGGGCATGTCGAGCACGACGGCTTTGACCAGGTCATCACGTTCGTAGCGTGCGAGTAGTTCCTCGGTGCGGTGGAACACACGCGGGTGAAGGATTCCATTCAGTACGGCCAACTTCTCCTTATCGGCAAAGACAATCTCTCCCAATTTGTGACGATCGATTTGTCCGGAATCGTCCAGGACGCCGGTGCCGAACCGCCCGACGATTTCGTCTCGAACGACGGGGGCGTCAAGGAGGGCATGGGCGATCGCATCGGCGTCAATGACGGCGCAGCCCAATTTGGCGAACTCGGCTGCGACGGTACTCTTGCCGGAGGCGATTCCGCCAATGATGCCGATCAGTGGTTTTGTCTTTGGTTGGCTCACGTTGATACCGCGGGTGCTCACTTCCAGTTTGCCTCTGGAGAAGGCAGGCGGCCGAAGCCCAAGGTCGCTGCGCCGTCTGTGACTTGGAGGGGGCGCTGCCTGTCGTTATCCCAGTTGGCTCTTGATCGCTTTGACCAGGTCCTCCGGGACCTCGGCGCCGAATTTCTTGGCCAGTTCGATGTGGTTCCACGCCAAGTCATATTGTTTGAGCATATACAGACAGTACGCCAGCCCGCGGTGTGCGTCACCCATACCAGGGTTGGCCTTCACCGCCTTCTGGTACGCCTGGACAGCCGTTGAGAAATCGTCCTTGTTGGAATACGCCGAGCCCAGGTTGCACCAGGTCCATGCATTGTCAGGTTTCAGGTCAAGAGCCTGGCGATAGCGCACGATCGCCGAATCGTAGTCCTCTTGGCCGAAGTGGGCGTTCCCCAAATTCACCATGGCGTCAACCAGGTCGGGCTTGATAGTCAGGGCGGTTTCATAGGCTTGAATCTCGCTTGGGATCTGACCGACCTGGCGATAGCAGAAGCCCAGACTGCAATGGGCTTCCGCAAGTTGCGGGTCGATTTGCAGCGTCATTCGAAAGGTCTGGATGGCTTGCGAGAAATTGCTCTTGTTGGCGTAGGCCGAGCCAAGATGGAAGAGGACCCAGGTGTCGTCCGGGGTGAGATCCAGGGTCCGGCGATAGTACTGGATGGCCAGGTCGTATTCTTTGCGTTCAAAGTAGGCTGTCCCCAGATTGACCAGAGCTGCCAACATGTTGGGCTTGATGGCCAGGGCATTCCTGTAGGCTTGGACTTCGTTGGCGGTCTGGCCGAGTTGGTGATAACACAAGGCCAAGCCATAGTATGTATCGGCGGAGTCCCGTTTGAGTTTTAGGGCCTCGTGGAAGCGTGCGATGGCCGTCTTGCAGTCGCCCATGACGCGGTAGAGTTCGCCGATCTGGTGGTGTATCCCCTCGTTTCGCGGGGCTAAGGCGAGGGCTTTTTTCAACTCACCAATGGCTCGGAGGTATTGTTCCTGCACGGCGAAGACCGATGCGAGATTTCGGTACGCGTCAATGTTGTTCGGATCCAACGCCAGGGACCGCCGGTATGCCGCTGCCGCGGAATTCAGGTGGCCCAGTTCCATATATCCGTTGCCGAGATTGTTGTGGGTCTTGGGGTCGTTTGGGTTCAATTCCACGGCGCTGCGATACTGACGAATGGCGTCCTCGACGCGGTCCTTTGCCAGATAGATGTTCCCGAGATTGGCCCGTGACTCGGACAGTGTCGGGTTGATTGCGACGGCCCGCTCCAGCGCCAGCAGGGCGGTGTCGGTGTCGCCGATGTCGCTGTAAACCATCCCCAGGTTGTTGAAGAAGCAGCCGAGCGTCTGACGCTTGCTGAGATTCTTCATGTAGACGCTGTGGCGGCCATTGTCAGGGACATTGAATTCCAGGAGGTAATGCTCATCCAGTCGCTCGGCTCCTTTGGCGGTGGTCTCGATATTGGAATAGTTCCGGCCGCTTTGATAGCGAACGAAAAAATGTCCTGGTACCACGACACCATGGGCCTGGAGGCCGAGACGTTCGGCCAGCGCCAGATACAGGACTGACAGACTTAGACAGTAGCCCTGTCGGCGGTCCATCACCGAGTGAAGAAACAGATCGTTCGGATCGTCGGCATGCGAGATCGTCTTGTACCCGAGTTCATTGAAAAGATAGTCATTGATGATCGGGATGGCGCGATGGCCCACACGAAGCCCCTGCCGCTTGAGCCGATCACGAATCTCCAGGGCCATTTCGTCCAACTGGTCCAGATACTGTCGTCCATGCACCATGTCGGACCAGTATTCCGAGGCGATCAGGGCGGCGGTGGCCAGGTCCACCTCGTCGTCTCGGAGTTGCAGGACCTGGTCGAGCGATCTGACGTAGAGACCGGCTTTGCCGCGATTGGCCAGACGCCCGCTCTGGGCCTCTACGGGACCGCCGGCGAGAGATAACAGGACGACAGTTGCCAGGAGAATCTTCTTCATTGGCCCTTCCCTATGGTGGTTGTGTGATCGACACCACCCCGCGCTTTCATCGAACTCCGATTGCCGACAGCGTTGTCGGAGTCCGTTTAAGTGTTTGTTTATACGCCTTTTATCGACCCCAAGTTCTCCCCGCTTGAGGGTTTTATCGTCATCGGAGAAATCAGTTGGTCCGATGTGTGACCTCCTGTATAATTGTAGCCTTCTGTGAGTTTTTTTTCAAGGGAATTTAGATTGTCAGGAGGACAGTATGAAGGTAACCGTTTTGCGTGATTCGTCGGGCCGCCGTTTGGCTGCCCTGGTTGTCTCGGTCCTGGTTCTGAGCGTCTTGCTGGTGGGATGTCAGACCGCATCCCAGGAAGAAGCCCCCTCAGCGTCTTGTCCCGTCCAAGCCGAGGCGGCGCCTTCGGCCGAGTCGACGGCTCAAGTCGAGGTCAAAACCGTCGAACCGCCTGAATCCAAGGAAACACTGGACTTTCGTCCCGGCAAGGAAGTTAGTCTCTTCGATGGCCAGGCACTGGGGTCGTGGAAGGTCACTGATTTCGGCGGGCAGGGGGACGTACACGTCAAGGATGAGGCCATCTATCTGGAGATGGGTAACTATGTGACTGGAATCACCTGGAGCGGTCCCATCGTTCGTATGGATTACGAGATTTCACTTGAGGCGATGCGCGTCGACGGTTCGGATTTCTTCTGTGCCCTGACATTCCCGGTCGCTGAGAATCCCTGCACGCTCGTTCTTGGTGGCTGGGGCGGCACCCTGTGTGGTCTATCCAATATTGGTTTCTATGATGCGTCCGAAAACGAGACGACGACCTTCTATTCGTTTAAGAACAAGACGTGGTATCACGTGCGTTTGCAGGTGCGTCCGGAACAGATCCTGGTGTGGCTCGACGGCGACGAGTTGATCAACGTGGAGACGACCGGCAAGAAGATCGACATCCGGCCGGAGATGGATTTGTGTCAACCGTTGGGCGTTGCCACCTGGGTGACAGCCGGTGCCGTCCGCAATATCTACATGAAGAAGTTGACCGAGGTTATCGACTAGCGGGGTCTCGATCCGCCGAAACTACCGTGGGATTGCCAATAGAGCCTGCGTCGCGAGAAACGTCTACGCCGAGTCGAGGCCCGGTTCCACAGGGATGGTCGGCGGCGCCGCAGCGTGCTTGAACAGGTCGATGTGCATCCACCGTCCGCTCTGGAAACGCCAGTGGTTCGCCAGGCCCACCACGACGATGCTGACGGCGGCCAGGACCCAGGGACCCAGCGGGCCGAAGCCGGGAAAGAATCGAACGAGGACGGCGCCGCCAATGCCCAGAATGCCGACGGCGCCCACCCCGGAAATCAGGGCCAGCCAGACGGTGTCACCGGCGCCGCGCAAGGCGCCGCCATAGATAATGCGCGTCGCATGGAAGACTTGGTACAGGGCGGCGCAGACCAGGATTTTTGAGCCGGTGGCGATCACTTGTGGATCTTGGGACCAGAAGACCATGAGGACATCGCGTAGAAAGAGAAAACAGGCGCCGACGAGGCCCATGTAGACCAGGCCGATTCTCAGACACACCGTTGTCTGCCGGATGGCGAGTTCCTTGCGACCGGCGCCGATCGCCTTGCCCACGGCGGCCGTCAGAGCGGTCGATATCCCCACGATGGGCATGACCGAGAGATTGGTGTAGGACAGAACCGCACTGCTGGCGGCCAGGGCTTCTTCGCCGAACTTGCCGACGAGAACGAACAGCACGGCGCCCCAGAGAGCGACATTGACCATCAATCCGATCCCAGCCGGCAGGCCGACCTTGAGCAAGCTCCGCATCTTGGCTGGATCGATGCGGAGCGTCTTGCGGGAAGAAAATTGCCGGTTCACTCTCCTGCTCAAGAGGATCGCCAGATTGATCGAGGCTGCTACGGCGATGCCGATGAACGTGCCCCACCCGGCGCCGGCGATCCCCATTGCCGGGCAGCCGAACTTCCCGAAGATCAGGGCGTAGTTGGCGACGACGTTGACGAGTTGCCCGCAGAGGGACGAGCACATGGTGACAATGGGAGAGTGGATACCCATAAAGAACTGGCTGCTGGACCAGTTGATTACCGCGGCCATCTGGGCGCACAGCATGATGCGAAAATAGATCACCTCCATTTCCACGACGCCTGCAGGCTGGCCCATCATGCCGAAGATCAGCGGGGCGGCCGGCCAAAGGAGGGCGATCACCAGCGCCGAGTAGGCCAGTCCCATATAGACCGTTTGCCAGAAATAGCTGGAACACTCGGTTTTGCAGCCACGGCCCAAGCTCTGGCTGACAAACGTGTTGAGGCTGGTAATAGCGCCCATGGCCAGTCCGCCGGGCAGGAAGCCGACATAGCCGGCCGGCAGGACCGCCGCCAACGCGCTCGTCCCCAGCCGGGAAACCATGAAGCGGTCGACAAACTGCATGATCGTGAACGAGACAGTGGAGACCACCATCGGGCCGGCCAACTTCAGCATGTAAGCCAGGGAGGTCTCATCGACTGACGGGCCGGTGGATGGTGAAGGCGGTTTCGCTGTCATCAAGTTTCTTTATTGGCTCAGGCCGAGCTTTTCCAAAAGCGGCCCGGACGATATCCCAACGATCTGTACGTGTTTGACCGGGTTGGTCTGCCCTGCGATGATGCTAATGGCGTTCTTCTTAATGCCAAGCTGTTTGGCCAGGAATGCGATCAGGCATTGATTGGCCTTGCCCTTCTCCGGCGGCGCGGCGACCTTGATCTTGAGCATGTCGTCAAGCAGGCCGACCACGGCCGTGCGACTGCTGCCGGGTACAATCTTGGCGACGAACTGCACGGTGTCGCCATTCTCTTGGAGTCCGAGTTCAGACATCATCTCCAGTTGCGGTGCTGCCCTAGGCGTTGCGCCCGCGGGCGTAACGTGTGGAAAAGAACGCGGGTTCGGGCCAATACCTAATCGACGTTCTCCCGCAGATTCGTGCCGATCGCCAACTGCACGTACTTCTCGATCTCCTCGGCCAGTTCGCCGAGAGAGGGCAGTTGAAAGTCCTCGTAGAAGCCCGGTACGAACTCGCCATTTAGCGCCTTCTTGAAGATCCGCACGCGAATGACGGGCGGCTGGTTGGCGGCCCGGCTGAAATCGCTGTCTTTGTGCTCGGTCAACTCGACGCGCCAGTCTTCGCTGATGAACACCAGGCACTTGCCCGTGTAGACAGCCGTCGGGAAATAGTCTCGGAGCAATCTAAGTGTTTCCATGTCGGTCCTATCGATTCCCAACGGTTCCGTCGGTCGCAGGGGGCCAACAGGCCCGTTGAGATCTATTGCTTCTTCGGCTCTCCGAACGGCGACACATCGCCATACATAACGCGGGAGTGCTTTTCCCAGGCCGCCATCGAGCGTTTCAGATTGTCATGGACGTCGCCGCCAATGCCATAGGCTTGCAGCCCCACGGGGCCAGTATAACCGGCATCGTCCAGTGTCTTCAAGAAGCCTTTCATATCGAAGGTGCCTTGGTCGAGGGTTTGGATCAGGGCCTTCCAGTCCTGGCCGCCGGTGTCAGCGCCGTTGATGCTGACGACGAAGAGGTGGTCCTTTGCCTGTTTGATGAGCGATTCGGCGCTGATCTCAGGGCTGACCTTGAGCCAATGGCACAGATTGAACGTGGCGCCCACATTGGGTCGATTCACTTTTTCGGCGAGACGCACCGCGTCTTCGACTCGTTCGACCCAGAATCCATGATGGGGATAGAGCGCGATGCGCACCTTGTGCTGCGCCGCCAGATCGGCCAGTTCCTGGATAATCTTGATGGCCCTTTCATCTCCAGCCGGTGATGAGGGCTTGTGCGCTTTGCTCCGCGCGAATAGCCAGAGCATGGTGTTGCGTCCTGCCAGCGTCTTGATCGTTTCCTTGAGACGGGCGTCGTAGGGTTCCTCGCCCGGATCGATGTTGATGCCGGTGTAGACCGTGAACAGTTGGAGGTTGTGTCGATCGAGTTCGGCCAGCATGTCCGGGATGGACGGGCCGCGACCGAGCCCCACACTGATGCCGGCATACCCCAGTTCATCCAGCATCTCGACCTGGGCGCGGGCCGTTTGGTGCTTCTCGTCCTGGACTCCGTTGTCCAGAACGAAGAACGGATTCGCTCCGGCCGGCGCCATCCAGATATTGCGATACGCCACGGGGCCGTGATCGCCCTGGAGCATCAGGGGGCCGGTGGGACGCTCGTCGTTGAAGGCTCCGGCGCGGGTCGGGCCGGTCAACTCGATATCTTCATGCACGATCACGCCATTGTGAACGACTTTCTCGAAGCGGGCGTTGGCGATCTTCTTTCCACTCTCATCGAAGCGGGGGGCGCGGAACACGACGTCGAAGCTCTGCCATTGCCCCGGTTCACGTGACGCGTTGAGCCGGGGAGAATGTCCCTCGAATCCCTTGTTGTTGGCCCAGCGTCGGTAGATCCCGCCGCACTCGATGCCGGGGTAGGCGGACTCTTTGTTCCAGCTATCGAAGACTTGGATTTCGTAGCGGCCCATGAAGTACACGCCGGAGTTGGAGTCCTTGGCGACCATGAACTCGATATGGGCGACAACGTCCCCAAACTCTTGCTTGCTGAGAAGGTGTTTCGTTCGACCCGTGGGACCGTTGAGCATCGCCCCGGTTCCTGGGGCACCGGTCAGTTGTTTCGCGTTGCTCGCATCCAAGCGAGCGTCTCCGGCGATCTCCCATTGGCCTGTACCGCTGCGCCAGGCGGTAAGATCGTCGCCGGTCAGGTGGAGCTTGTGACACTCGCTGCAGTTCTTGGCCAATGAATGAGAGGTTGCTGTCAACACGAGCACGATGAGAACAGCCTGGTATGCCTTCATGGTTGAGCCCTTTGTTTTGTACGCGGGTGGTTCGTTCACAGAAGATGCCAGGGGCTGCGCGCCGTCCGCGCGAGCATTCGGTTGGCTTCGTCATTGCCGACGAAACGTTCGACCTCCGGGTCCCATTGCAGCTTCTTGCCCAGCGTCATGGCGATGTTCCCCATGTGAGCGATGGTGAAGCAACGCTGGCCGATCTCGGGCGGGAAGTAGCACGCCTGTCGTGATTTGACACAGTCCAGGAAATTGCGTTGTTCGCCGCCGGGGCAGGTGTAGAGATGGGTCTCTTCTGGTCCGATCGTGGAGTTCAGGATGGAGGGCGAACTGGCTTGCAGGGGGGCGCGCCACCCGCGATTTCCGAGCCACCCATCGCTCCCCTCGAACCGCAGGCTGGGGGTTCCGGAATCGATGATGAGCTTGACGCCATCGGCGTAGGCGTATTCCAGATGGAATTCCTTGGCGGTGTCGTACAGACCCTCTGTCCAGAATACGCCCTTGCCCTCGACCGTGACGGGGCCGGTGTGTTCGGTGTTGTTGCCCCATTGGGCGCCGTCGAGCAGGTGGGCGCCCCAGTCGGTGAGCATCCCGCCGGAGTAATCGGTAATCCAGCGGAAGTTCCAGTGACACCGGTCCTTGGTGTACGGCGCCCAAGGGGCGGGGCCGAGCCACATGTTGTAGTCGAAGCCTTTGGGGACCGGCATGGGGTTCGGATTGCCCGGGCTGTTGGGGCCGCCCGGCAACTCCACCTTGATCGTGTGCACCTTGCCGATCCGGCCGTTGCGGACCAGTTCGCACATGCGGTGGTAAACGTCCACCGCCCGGTCCTCGGTGGACCATTGGAAGACGCGATCGTAACGTTTGACCGCTTCGGCGAGGCGGCGACCCTCCTCGATGGTGAGCGTTGGTTTCTCGCACTCCACATCCTTGCCCGCCTTGACTGCGGCGATGGAGATGGGCACGTGCCAGTGGTCCGGCGTCGAGATCATCACTGCGTCGATATCGGGACGCGCCAGGATATCGCGAAAGTCCTGCGTCGTCATACAACCGGTGTTATCGTATTTCTTGTTGACCAGATCCTGGGCCTTCTTGAGGTTGACCGGGTCGACGTCGCAAACGGCGACCGCCTGGGCGTCGGGTTGGCCCAGGAATGTCTTGAGGTTCATGGCGATGCCATGACCGCCGGTGCCGATGAATCCCACGGTGATCCGCTCGCTGGCTGCGACAGTTCCGGCCTTGCCCAACGCCGACGAACGAACGAGATACGGGAAACCGACGGCGCCGAGTGCGGCGCTGCCGGCTGTCTTGAGAAACGAACGACGGTTCATCTGTCGCCTTTCATCTGTAGGTTGCTTGGCGTGTCAATTTCGCTTGCTAGAACGACAGCAAGAGTTGCCAGATGTACATATTGCCCAGCGAATCGACGTCCTCCCAGACCTGTTGCACCAGCGCCTTGTCGCCCGTGATTTCGGGCAGGTCCTTGAGACGCTGTTCCCAGGGCAGGCACACGCCCGGCTTGACGCGGGGCGCTGCGCGCCCCGTCAGGCCTGTGACGTTCTTACGTGATTCGACAGACGACGGGAGTTCGCAGGGTGGCGTTGCGGTCGGTATCTGGTAGCTGCCGGCGTCGTAGACGCCGTGCTCGCGGCAGACCTGGGTCATCATCTTCATGTTCTCGATACTGGTGTCGTCTTGCATGATCGCCCCGGCGTCCATGATGTAGCCACCATCAGCGGCGACCTCCTTGATCACGCGCAGGCAGAAGTCACGCACTTCCTCGGGCGTTCCCCAACTGAGCATCATGTTCGGGATGCCACCGCTGATCGCGAATCGGTCGTGCAGCTTGCGATGGACCTCGAAGATGTCGTCCTGGTCGCAATGGAAGACGATGCTGCGCTCGGGCAACTCGCGGAACGTGTCGAAGTGATGCTTCCACTTGCCCTCGGCATAGAACAGTGTCTGGTGCCCGTGCTTCCAGAACTCCTCAATGCAAGGCTTGAGCGTGGGCCAGTAGTGGGAGTCAAACTGCTGAGGATTAACGAACGGCACGCAGCCACGGTGCATCCAGTAGCCGATCGGGACCTGTTTGTTCGGGTCGGCGGTCGTCAGTCCCACGTTCACCACGTGGGGCATGATCGCCTCGGCGGCCTTGAGTACTTTCTCCGGCTGCTTCTGCATGTCCATGGTCAGGCCCAGGTAGCCGCGCATCTTGTCGGCGATGATGTCGAATGGCGACTTGAAAATCCCCGCGATGGCCGACGCCGTGCCGCACTCGGATTGCAGCCGCCCGATCTGGGGACCGAACGCATAGAAGTACTGCATCATCGCCATGGAACTCTTGACCAGCGCGACATTGTTGCGATAGGTCGAGGGCTCGCCGATCTTGCTGACTTCTGTCGAGACGCGCGGCAGCCAGGTGTTGTAGAGGAACGCCGTCGGGTCGTCGATCAGTTCATCGTATTCGTCCTCGTGCATGAACGCCTGGTCCTCGGGCGGTTCGATGTAGTTGAAGCCGGTCGTGTGGGGGATATTGATGCCCGGGATGCCGTAGTAGCGCAGGCCCGCCGCCTGGGCCAGACCCGTCCAGACGTAGACCATATTCGCCACGACCGCGTCCCAGTCGAAGTCTTTGGCGCATTTGACCGCCGCCTCGAAAGCCTTGGTATAGTCATGCGCGACATCCTGGCAGGTCATGCCGGCATACTTGGCGGTGAACTCGGCCACGAACGGGCGGATCGGAATCATATCCGGCTTCTCATTCCGCATGGCCGTGACGTATCGATTCAGTCGCTCGTTGTAGAGCGTCTCCATGTCCTTACCCATTTGCTATCTCCCCTTCAATCGTCCTGTCAATTCTGAAGAACTGCGTCGTGGTTCAGTCGCTTCGCCTGGTCTGTCATCCTGAACGGAGCCAAGCGAAGTGAAGGATCTGGGTTGAGCGTTTGGATCTCCTCGTGTTCCCCGGCCGGTTCCTTCGCTTTTGGCTCAGGATGACAACACAAACATGCCCGAGAATCTCCTCGAATAGGTCCCATACGGCTCTCAGAATACCCCAACCCTTCGTGGACAGCAACCCCAATCTTGGCTCAACATGCCTCTGGTTCTGCCGGTCGTGAGTCAACGCGCGGTGTGCTCCCGGACCTCGAGGAACTGGGGCGGTTGGCCGGGGCGTTCAAGTTTCAGCTTGATGGCGCCGGTGGTGCGCAGGCCTTCAGCTTCCAGGGTGGCGTTGTCGTCGGTGGGCAGCAGGGCGGTGAGCTTCCGGTCGGCTGATCCGGTTTTGAGGACGTAGCCGCCTGGGATATTGTGGTATACGCCTCCTCCAACGAGACCTTCCCCCACCTTGTGTGGGCGATACACGACGAGGAATTCCATCTGCTTCTGCTTCTCTTTGGTCCTGGCGGTGACGTGCCACTCCCGCAGGCTGACGCGGGAGCGCGGGTTGGGGTCGTATTCATTGGTCTGCTCGAAGGCCAGACGGCGCGGCTTGAGGAAGGTGATCTCGCAGGCCGCGTCGTCGTTAGTGACCTTGATCTGTCTGGGATTGTCCAGGTCGAACTTGTTGACGGCGTGGAGCCAGTATTCGAAGGTGGATGGCTCGCTGGCTTTCAGACGGTCGTAGACGATGACGGTGTCAGGCTTGACGAAGATGATCGCGCGCTTGAAGAGTTCGACGCCGGACTTGTACGAATCGCCCACGTCACCGACGACGACGTCGATGCCCTCGGTGGTCTCGAACGCGGTGATCTTGCCTTGCGCGCTGGCGCTGTGCTTGCCCTGCTCTTGCCCGTTGATCGTGATGCAGTTGGTCGAGCGCGTGCCCCACATCCAGTTCTTGTGATGGGCGCTGCCATAGATGTCACGGTAGCCCGAGCGGATCAGCAGCCGCTTGCCATAGGCCCAGAGCAGGAAGGAGTTGTTCGACTCGTAGCCATGCGACTGGGTCCCGAAGGGGCTCGACTTGAAGGCGACCTGGACGCTCTCGGAGGCGTCCGTCAGGTTACTGTTGAGAAACGCCTGTCCCGTGCCGGCGAACAGTCGCGACGTGGGCAGATCGGCAGGGGACTCGGCCTGGACCTTGGGCAGTTGACCCCGCAGGAAGCCGATATAGCCTCCCGACGTGTCAGGTCCGCCCAGTTCGTCGACGTACCATTGCCAATGGGGATTCTGGGCCTGGGCGGCCAGGACCGTCATCAATTGCCGGTTGTGTCTGGCGGTGCGTCGCGCGGTCAGGTCGCCAAAGCCGCCGCCCACCTTGCCCGGCGGGAGCAGGTACATCGCGTAGTAGCCGATCTTCGAGAAGTAGGGCTTGTCGTAGGCGTCGATCCCCATCGCCTCGCGCATGACGTCCGCCCACCAGGTGAACCGGCCGATATAGCTGGACCAGTATGAGGCGCCCTCGTGCCAGCCTCCGTCGTCGTCGCTCCAGACGGGATAGGTGTTGAAGAACACGTTGGTGGCGAACCAGACCCAGTCGTCGGCGCCTTCGATATCACCCAGAAAGGCGATCCCGACCTCGCCTAGGAAGTGCCAGGCGCGATTGGAGTGACTCGAATAGGGTTTCCACAGATGGCGCGGACATAGGTGGCGGTACATCTCATCACCGCGAATCTTCATCACCTTCCGGCAGATCTCCTTCTCCTGCTCGGTCAGCAGATCGTTGACGAACGTATAGGTCCGCGCGAAATAGTAATTGTAGGGCATCCCCGCCTCGTCGTTGTAGCGGTAGCCCGTGCTGCCCTTGGGGTCCCACTTGGCGCATTCGAGGAGGATGCGCTTGGCTTCCATGCCGTACTGGTCCTGCCCCCCCAGCAGTCGGGTGAACGCGAGCGTTGCAGCGCCATTGAGCGCCCTGATCGTGTAGGTTCGATTGCCCCACCACATCTTGCGCCAGCCCTCGCTCTTGCGCGCCATGTCCGCCGGGTACTTGGGCGGTTCGGCGGTGGGTGGAGGATCGGCCAGGATCTTATCGCATTGCTTGACGAGATCCTGATATTGACGGCGCATTTCGCCCTGGGCTAGTTGACGCAGCTTGGGCAGATTCTCGGGGCGCAGGAAGAGTCGGGGGTGGGACTGGGGGATGCGCGCCAGCAGCGCATCCCGCGCGGGTAAGGGCATCTTGGCGGCATCCGGTGCGATGGTGAACGCGCGCGGCTTGCTCCAGTTGGTGAACTGTCCCTTGGGGTCCTTGCCGCGATAGCGCCAACGGTAACGTCCCGCCCCGAACGGTTTGGGGGGGCAGTACACATTGAACGCGACATCGGTTGCCTTGTGCGCCAGCGCCCCAGGGCCTTCTGCACGCCGGCACTCGATCTCCCATCGTAGGTCTGCTTCGGGTCGCCAACTGAAACTGGGGGGATCGGTCTGCGAGACGCTTGCCTGGGCAGGGCGGTAGCCCCACTCGCCTGGTTCGGCTTCTCGCTCGTTCAGTGGGAGCGTCTTGGCGCCAGCGATGCCGGAGATCAGAAGCGTCAGCAGGAGGACGAAACTTGAGATGGCCAGCGGAATCCTAGCGTTTCTTGTCGAGTTCATGTTGGAGCATGGCCTCACAAAGGGTCAGTTGGATGTCGAGAATCTGTTCGAGCGTGACCTGACAGCCTTTGGCCAGACCATGGGGACATTCGAAGGTGAACGGGCGGGCGCCGCTGATGTGGTACAAGGCGCTGGTCAGGTTGAATGGACTGGGCCTTTCGCCCCCTTCGCCTCGCACGGTGAACGGGCGGGCGTGGGGCAGATCGCGCTGGTCCAGTAGGGTGTAGTACTCCTGGGCCAGCGTCCGAAGGTCTTCCTGGACCTCGGTCGTGACAAAGGCGGGCCGTAGGATCGCGGGCGTCGATTCGTGGCTATGGAACGAGACCGCCAGGTCGGGCGCCTCGGCGCGGGCCACCTCCAGAATCGCCGGCGCCTCTGGGCCCATCGGTGCGAAAAACTCATCGTGCATGGGGTTGATGCCCGCGTCGTTGAAGTAGCAGCCTGGGAACCCCGCCTCCTCGCCTGCCATCGGGTGCAACCGCTTGGCGCGGGGCCAGCCGCAGAGGGTGTCGTCGCTCCAGGTCCCCTGACCCCAGAAACGCAGGTCGTCCTGGCCCATCCCCTGCAACGCACGCGGCTCGAACCGGGCAATGCCATCGGGGTTCCCTTCCGGAACGATCAGGAGCCGGCACTGGGCGCCGAGTTCGCGGAGCCGAGTCTGGTCCCTGCCTCGGAGGTCCTTGCCCGTTTCCATGACATGGATGAAGTTGACCAGGCCGGTCAAGGCCTCGACCTCATGACCGTGTACGGGACCGACGAAGAAAACGACAGGCCGCTTTCGGGCGGCCTTGTCCCTATAGGCCTTCGGTTCGCGGGCCCCGATGGCAGAGTTGAAATTGGCCCGCTGGTTGGCTTGCTCCTTGGGTCCATAGGTGATCAGGTGCATGGTTCTGCCACCCGGCGTGATCGCGATGACTCGGGCCTCGCCCTGGGTGAGTTTCTCAAACCGTCCGGAGAGCCCGGCGACGTCACCGAACCAAAACTCAGGGAGGTTCCGTTGAGGGATTCGTACCTTGGCTTGTGCGTAAGTCATTCGCTCGGCGGCAGAGACTGCCGGACCGACGCAGAGCAACATTGTTACTGCGACGACGGCGCACGACGCTGCTATTCGCTTCGAGTCTGAGCAAAGAGTCATTCTCGCCTCCGGTAATAGAGTGATTCGGGTGTGGACCTCAGCCGAGCAGTTTCTTCTCCCACCAGCTCAGATAGTCCTCATCTGAGATGTCGGGCGAAAGGTCTCTCTGCTTCATTCTGCGCTCGAACGATTTGGCCATGTCTTCCTGCGCACGGGCAATGACGTCAGCTTTCTCCGGGATCTCGCCCCGGTCATGTGTCGCTTTGATCCACTCGTCGAGCTTGCGGCGGTGCTGCTTCAGGACCTTCTTGTACTCGGGGTCATCCGCCAGATTTCTCACCTCAAAGGGGTCTTGCTCCAGATCGTAGAATTCCTCTGGTGGCCGCGAGGCCGCCATGAAGTGTGCCTGTTCGGGTGTGAGCTTGCCCTGTTTATGCAAGACCTGCATGAGCGTCAGAACGGGGTATTGCAGCTTCTTGTATCCGTTGAATTGCGTGTACGGCCTGTCGGGAAAGTAGTTGCGGATGTACTTGTAGCGTTGCGAGCGGATGCAGCGAATACGATCGACAGTTCCGTCGCACCGATCGCGGGCGGCGAAAACGTATTTTCGAGTCCGCCGCTTGGAACTCAGGAAGGAATGTCCCTGGAGGTGTTTGGGAGGCTCGATCCCGGCCGCACGGAGGAACGTGGGGGCGAAATCGATACTGCTGACGAGGTCGTCGACGACGGACCCGGGCTCGATCTTCTCCGGCCAGCGGACGATCATCGGAACGCGAATCCCGCCCTCGTAGAGCCACTGTTTGCCCCGGACATGGGGCCGACCATGATCGCCAAAGTACATCACAATCGTGTTGTCGGCCAGGCCTTCCTTCTCCAGCCAGGTCAGGGCGATGCCGATCTGTGTGTCGAGCACTTGGAGTGATTCGAGATAGTCGGCCCAGTCGCGCCGGGCGATCGGATGATCCGGATAGTAGGGAGGCAGTTCGACCGTCTCGGGATCGATGGGGTTCTTCTCATCGCGTTTGAAGGTGCGATGGGTCATGCTGAAGTTGACCTGGGCGAAGAACGGCTGGCCGCCCTTGCGCTGGGACCAGTCCGTGCCGTTGAAGGCGTGGGATTTCGGCGTGAAATTCCAGTCGGTCTTGCCCAGCTTCTTATAGGTTAGCCCTGCGCTGTTGCAAGTGTAGTAGCCGGCCCGGCGAAAGTACTTCGTGATAACGTCCACGGGCTCAGGCAAGACGTACCCATCCTGGCGATGGCTGCGGTGGTTATGTGCGCCGATACTGGTCTGGTACATCCCCGTCATGAAGCCCGAGCGGGCGGCCGAGCAGACCGGCGCCGTGACGAAGGCGTTGGTGTAGAGAGCGCCCTCGCTCGCCAGCTTGTCGATGTGCGGGGTCTTGACCAGGGCATTGCCATAACAGGCGAAATCGGGCGACGTGTCCTCGGAGATCAGCCAGAGGATGTTCGGTCGTTTGGCGTTGGCGGCTTTCTGCGGTACGGTCTCGCTCATGCAACCCGGTATCAGGGCGGCCGCGGCGCTGCATCCGAGTGTCTTCAGAAAGCTGCGACGTTTCATACTGGAGTCTCCTTACTCGTCCCAAGACCATCGATTTCCGGATGGTTCGTCCCCTCTAGGTGTTTGGCCCTTCTAACGCACCGACCAGATCGCTGAGCTTGGCCGTCCCTGTGCGGCGGCAATAGTCTTCGAGTTCGGCCACGATCCGCGCGGCGCAGTCGGGTTCGACGAAGCTGGCGGTCCCGACCGCCACCGCCGTGGCGCCGGCCAGGATGAACTCGATCGCGTCCGAAGCGGTCCGAATGCCGCCCAGTCCGAGCAGGGGGACGCCCGCCTCTTTGGCGACTTCGTTGTAGACCTTGTTCACGAGATACACGGCGATGGGCTTGATCGCCGGACCGGACAGGCCGCCTGTGCGATTGGCCAGGACGGGACGGCGCGTCTCAATGTCGATCACCATGGCGGTGAACGTGTTGATCAGGCTCAGTGCGTCGGCGCCGCCCTCGATGGCGGCCCGCGCCGTGGCGCTGATATCGGTTACGGTGGGAGTGAGCTTGACGATCAGGATCTTATCACCGCATGCTTGTTTGACCGCGCCGGTGATTTCCTTGACCTGAACGGGATCGGTCCCAAAGCTGATGCCACCCTTCTTGACGTTCGGACAACTGATGTTCAACTCGAAGCCGGCAATCGCTTCTTCGGAGGCGAGCCGTGCGGTGACGGCGACATACTCGTCGATCGTCGTGCCGGCCACGTTGACGAAGACCGCCGGCTTCATCGCCGCGATCGTGGGGAGCTTCTCGGCGGTGAAACGCTCCAGTCCCACGTTGGCCAGGCCGATCGCATTGAGCATGCCCGCGTCCGTTTCCACGATGCGGGGCGTCGCGTTGCCTTTCCGGGGCTCCAGCGTGATGCTCTTGGTGACGAAGGCGCCCAGGGCATTGACGTCCATGAAGGCGGCCAGTTCGTCGGCGTATCCACAGGTCCCTGACGCGGTGGAGACGGGATTGGCCAACCGAATCCCGGCAAAATCGACTGAGATATCAACGGCTTCTATCATATGATTTCGAGTGTCCTTACACACACATCCTTGGCGCGCCTTTGCGTCACCATCGGTCATCGGTAGCGCGGCAGATCTTTCGTCTTTTCGAAGTACGCTTCGACCCCGATCTCCCTCATGCGCTCGTTCATCTGAATCCAGCGTTGCTGCAGGTCCGTGTCGAAGTTGGTCTTCTCGCAAGGGAATTCATTGCACTGAAAGCAGAAATCGACGCCCTTCTCCCGGGCGCACGGCGCGACGCCGCAGTTGGGGAACTTGCATTGACCCTGTCGGCAACCGGCGCAATCCGCTTGCGTGAAATGGCCGAGCAACTCCTTGAAGGCCGGATAATTCTCGAAGACGGGCAGGAAGTTGCTGAACCGCTCGGCGTATCTGTCAAAGTCGCCGAGCAGACGCCGGAGTTCTTCGCTGGTCTGCCTGATGTCGCCTTTGTCATAGGCGAAGCACTTGCGGCAGTTCAGTCCGCAAAAGCCCAGATTCTGCACGATATCTTCGTAGTTCATCGCTTGACTCCCCACGTCTTCATGCCGCTAAGATTCCCAGACGACATCTCGCGCGTCGAAGACGGGACCATCCTGGCAGCAGAGCTTGTAAACGGTCTCGTCGGAATCTGGGACCCGGCATTCGATGGCGCAGCTCTGGCACAAGCCGATGCCGCAGGCCATTCGCCGCTCCATACTGACCTGGCAGTCGATGTTCCGTTCGATCGTCATCTTTGCGACCGCCGCCAGCATCGGTTCGGGGCCGCACGCATAGATGATGGTTTCTTCCTTGGGGCGATCGTGGTTATCGTCCAGCCATTGGGCGAGATGCTCGGTGACAAGACCCTGGGCGCCGGCTGAGCCGTCGTCGGTGGTCAGCACCGAGGGAATCCCGAACCGGGCGAAGGCCGGCACGGAGAAGCCCAACTGTTGAGAGACCTCGTCGAGTTTGCCCTCGAAAGGGAAGGCGCCGACCGTCTTGGCGCCGACGAAGGCGTAGGTCTCGATGTCCCCATAGTCGGCGGTCAGGGTCTTGGCTAGGCAGCGGATCGGGGGCACGCCCATTCCGCCGACGACCAGCAGGGCGGTGCGCTTGCCTTCAGGGACCCAGAACCCGTTGCCCAGGGGGCCGACGATGTCCACCGTGTCGCCGTGGCGCAGGGTCGTCATGCGCAGGCTCGCCGGTCCGACGACGCAGTAGAGCAGTTCGGCCATGGTCGCGCCGATCTGGGGCGTCACCTCGGCAAAGCTGAACGGGCGACGCAGCAGGACCTTTCGGTGGGCGGCGTCCCGCAATTCCGGCGGGATATTCTCCGGCGCCGGAAGCGCCGCGTCGGAGGCGTCGATCTGGAGGAACTGGCCGGGCCGAAACTGGGCGAACGCCTGGCCGCCGGCGCCCTCGAAGCGCATGTCCATCCGCCAGAAGCACGCGCCGATCTTCACGTTCGCCGTGATCGTGGCAGTGAAACGCCCTTTGTCTGATGATGCCGTTGTGTCCGTCATATGCATCGCTCTAAACTACATGTCGCCGCTTGCGGCGAGGACTATTGACCACTTCAGAGCAGGTCGTCGAAGACCTTGACCCCGTCGACCACCTTGCACGTGTGCACCGCGTATCGGTCGGCGAAGTTGGGCCGACTGCGCGGGTACGCATTCACGACGGCCTGCTTGACCGCTTCGACGCTGTCGGCTTTCACCAGTGCGCCGGAAGCGCCCTTATCACCGCCCCCCAGCATGCGTTCGCCCAGCACGCCCGGAACGCTTCGCACGATATCGCACATGGTTTCCAGTTCGGGCCCGGAGATTCGGTAGTCGTCGCGCAGGCCGACCCCGTCCTGTCGGAAGATCGCTCCGACGGTCTCGATATTCCCGGCCTTCCATGCCTCCATCATCTGATAGAAGCGCTGCTGGGCGTGATAGATGTAATCGAGCCGGGCGCAATGGTCCGGGTGCTCCGGCTCGAAATCGGCGATGATCCGGTCGTAAGTGGCGTCGTCCTTGATGTCCGCCAGGCACTCGATATCGACATTCGCTTTTTGCAGGATCGCGACGATTTCCTCGCACTCGCGCCGCCGGACGGCGTACGTCGATTTTTCCAGGCCGGGCCGGTCCGTTCCGGTATCGAGCACCATGATCCGAAAATCGGTCGCGCCGGCGCCGATCGGGATATACTCGATCGACCGATCCTCGGGATTGTAGTACGTACCCATCCCTTCCTTGGCGAAGAGAACCATTGTCTGGTCGAGTTTGCCGCAGGGCGAGCCGATATAGTCGTTCTCCACCGCCTGGGCCAGGTCGACGATCTGGACTTGCTGGGCGACCTCGATGCCGTTGGCGTCGAACAGGGACAGGATCAGGTTGATGCACAGGGACGCCGAGCGGCTCATCCCGCCGCCGGGGATGTTGCCATAAAGGACTGCGTCGATGCCCTGGGTCAGTTGGAATCCCTCGCGCTTGAGGATGTGGTCGATCCCATAGGGGAAGCGGCCCCAAGTGTCGGCCACCGCGGCCGATTTGGGCGCCGGGACGTCCCCGATGGTGTATTCAATGACGCCATCGTCAGGGAAATTGCCGCTAAACAGTCTGACCTTGTCGGTCCCGTTGGGTTTGTACGCCATCCAGATGAAGCGATCGGTGCCCACGCCGAACAGTTCGGTGCCATTGTAGTCGCCATGCTCGACCCCGAGGCAGAACCGCGAACTGGTCCGGCGCACCTTGGCGCCGGTGATGTCGATATTGTGCTCTTTCGCCCACTGTTGGATCTTCTCCAACGCGGCCTGGCCTTCTTTCGTCAGTCCCATCTCGCCTTGAGGTCTCCAAAAACGACGGATTATCAACATTATCGGGTAACGACTGGGCCGAATATAGCCAACCCGTCGACAAACATCAAGTTCCAATCCCGACCCCGCCTGATTCGGGCGAGACCGTCTTTTTGCATGAAAAACGGCCCCTCAGCAGATGCCGAAGGGCCGTTGGTGAAATGACTCATTTGTCCGAAACGCCGGAATCGCATGTTCCGGATGGTTAACTCCTATTTGGCCAGGCCAATCGGGCTAAACAGCACATAGAGAATCAAGGTGATGACCACGACGACAATGCCGGCCAGTTTGGCACCCTTGGACCCGGTCAGGTTGACCGTCGACTGGGTCTTGAACTCCACCGGCTTGGCCAGAGGCTTGAGCATCGTGATGATCCCCATCACCGCCAGGCACAGCGCGAAGCAGATGGCCATGCGGTTGAGGAACTGGATCTCCGGGCCGATCTTGTAGCGGCCCAGCAGGTACATGCCGCCGTAGGAGACGATGTTGGTCAGCAGGCCCACCACGCCGGCGAGCGGCGGGGCCTTCCGCACGAGCAGGCCGAAGACGAAGACCGCTAGGATACCGGGCGAGATCAGGCCCTGGCCTTCCTGGATGATCGTAAAGATGCTGTTGCTGATCTTCGGATTGCCCAACTGGGGGGCCAGGAAGATGGCGATTGCCGAGAAGGCGACGACGCACACGCGGCCCAGCGTGACCATGGCCTTTTGTCCGGCCTCGGGGCTGATGTACTTCTTGTAGATGTCCATGGTGAAGATCGTCGAAGCGGCGTTGAGCATGGCCGCCAGCGAACTGACGATCGCGCCCAGCAACGCGGCCAGCACGAAGCCGACCAGGCCGGTGTTCTGGGGGAGCACGCCACTGAGCAACTGGCCCAGCGCTGTATCGTACTTGTACGCGATGAACTTCTCGGAGGCCACGCTGGCCTTGGCGCTCTCGGCCGCCTCGGTGACCGAGGCGTTGTAGGTCTCCAGTTCTATCGCCAGTTCGGGGAACACGGTCTTCCAGGCCTTGTCGTCCGATTCGAAGACGGTAAACTCGCCGGCCTCGATCTCGTCGAACTTCTCCTGAGTCAGAGGCAGGACGAAGGGGTTCTGCGCCTTGGCGGCCTTGAGGCTGTCGTCATCGGCGTAGACCGCCACCATGAAGCGCCTCTGTTCCTCGGACCAGGCGGTGATGGCCTCATCGCTGGGCGCCTGGGCCACTTCGACCAGTTTCGTCTCGGGATTGGCCTTCATGTACTTGGCGATGACCGCGGCGTTGTCGACGGCGCCCTGGGTCTGCATGTCCTTGGCGAACAGGTTGAAAGCGATGATCCCCGGGATCACGACCACGAACGGGATCAGGATCTTCATGAATGCGCTGAAGACAATCCCCTTCTGGCCCTCGGCCAGCGATTCGGACGCCAGCGTCCGCTGGGTGATGTACTGGTTCAGACCCCAGTAGTAAAAGTTGGGAATCCACAGACCCAGCATCAACGCAGTGCAGGGCAGGACCTTGTCGTCCTTGGGCAGGAACATGTTCATGCGAACCTTGTTCAACTCCCAGAAGCGATCGATGGCGCCCGTGGTCTCTGGGAATGCCTTGAATTTGACCGCGCCGCTGGCGACGTTCTCGACGAACGCCAGTTCCCCCGTTGCGCCCCCGAGTTTCTTGAAGGCGTAGATCATCACGATCGCGCTGCCGATGATCAGGGCGCTGCCTTGGATCAGGTCGGCCCAGGCGCAGGCCTTCAAGCCGCCGGCCGCGACGTAGACCATCGCGATGATGCCGATTACCAGAGCGGCGGCCGGTATGGAGACGTTGTGCCCCATCTTAGCCGCCATGGTGTTGACGGTCAGGGCGCCGGAATAGGTCACCGAGCCGAGCAGAAGCATATAGATGAACAGGGTCGCCACCGCCATGATCGTTCGTGATGTGGCGTTGTAGCGGTACTCCAGAAACTCGGGCATGGTGTAGATGCCCGCCCTCAGGAAGTAGGGCAGGAAGGCGAACGCCACGATGACCAGGGTAATGGCGGCCATCCATTCGTAACTGGCGATCGCCAGGCCGACGTGACTGGCCGCGTTGCCGCTCATGCCCACCAACTGCTCCGAGGAAATGTTGGCGGCGATCAGCGAGAAGCCGATCAACCACCATTTCAAGCCGCGCCCGGCCAGGAAGTAGTCCTCGCTGGTCTTCTCGCGGCGACTCTTCAGCAGGCCGATCGAGATGACGGCCACCACGAAACCGACAAACACCGTGACGTCGAGCCAGTTGAAGCCCATAATTTATCCTTTCTTTACATTTCTCCCCGAAGGGTCAGCTACCTGCAAATGTCCGCATTATAGCTGTCGCGCCGGCGCCCGCAATGAAAACCTCCAAACGCTCGCCGGCCTAGCTCTGCAACGCCTCGATGGTCTCCAGGACCATCGGCAGGTGGGTGTAGGCCGGACCGCCGCCCATCATGACCGCGACGCCCGCCGCCTCCATGATCTTTTCCTTCGTGCAACCGGCGCCGAGGCACTTCTGCACGTGCAGCCGAATACAGGGTTCGCACTTCATCGCCACCCCGATCGATACGGCGATCAGTTCTTTCGTTTTCACGGAGATCACGCCGTCTTTCATGATTCTGGCGAACATGCCGCCGAAACCGTTGATTGCGTCGGGGGTCACCTCCTTGACTTTGCCCACGCCGACCTGGAACTCTTCAAACCATGCCTTTACATCTGTTGCCATTAAATTACCTCACTATTGGTTCTGGTTGGTGTTACATGAATGCTTCTGGTAATGCATCGATCATATCGGTGGCCGTCAGGCTGACCTGGCCCAACTCGTCTGCAGCGATGTCCCCGGCCAGGCCGTGCAGATAGACGCCGAGCACCGTGGCATCCAAATCGTCCAGGCCCTGGCCCATCAGGGCGGCGATGACGCCCGTCAGGACGTCTCCCGAGCCGGCCGTCGCCATGCCGGGATTGCCCGTGTCGTTGATGTAGAGCCGCTGCCCGTCGGTGACGATGGTGCCTGCGCCCTTGAGTGCGACCACCGCGCCGGTGACTGTCGCCATTTCGGTCGCCGCGGCCTGTCGATCCTCGGGCAGCGTCGTGCGAAACAGTCCCGACCAGAGTCGCTGCATCTCGCCCGGATGAGGCGTCAGGACCAGGTGGGCCTGACGTCTCTGAGGCCAGCCCTTAAGCCGGCTGAGATTGTTCAATCCGTCGCCATCAACGAGGAGGCGGAGGTCTTTCTGTTGCAGGAGGGTCTCCAGGACCGAGCGTAGAGCCGTGCTGGTCCCCAGGCCGGGACCGATGGCGACGACGTCATTGTCCGCGACGATATCGAGGATCGCGCCGAGCGCCTTGGCACTGATGCGCCCGGCGCTGTCTTCGGGCAGAGGAATGGTCGTATAGCAAGGCTCCAGTGCGGCGATGATCGGCAGGGCGCTTCGGGTGGTGGCCACTCGGACCAGCCCGGCGCCGGCCCGCAGCGCCGCACGACCGGCCAGGGCCGCGGCGCCCGTCATGCCGAGACTGCCGGCAATGACGCCCACCTTGCCGAACGTTCCCTTGTGTCCGTCCTGGGGTCTGGGCTTGAGTTTCGGTACCTCTTTGATGATATCCATATCCTCTTAGTCCGCGTCGATCTTCCGGTTGATCAACGTCGCGGTCACTGCGGCCGAGAATCCATTGTCGATGTTGACCACCGTGATGCCCGAGGCGCAACTGTTGAGCATGGTCAGCAGGGCGGACAGCCCGTGAAAACTCGCGCCGTAGCCGACACTGGTGGGCACCGCGATCACGGGACAGGGGACCAGCCCGCCCAGGACGCTGGCCAGGGCGCCTTCCATGCCGGCCACCACGACAATCACATTGGCTTCGTTTAGCTTGGGTAGATAGCCCAGTAGCCGATGCAGGCCGGCCACCCCTACGTCGCAGATGAGATCGGTGCGCTGGCCCATGATCTCGGCGGTGACTTTGGCCTCCATCGCTACGGGCAGGTCCGCTGTCCCAGCCGTCAGGATCGGCAGCACGCTTTTTGACGTCGCCATCTCCTTCTGTTCCAGAACGATCGTGCGGGCCATCTTGTCATAGCTTGCCTGGGGGAACTTGCCCGTCTCTTGGAGGGTCTCAAAGGTCTCGGGTTGGGCTCGGGTGGCCAGGACATTGTTGCCGCGCGCCGCCAGCGATTCGAAAATGGCGATGATCTGCTCGTCGGTCTTGCCCGGGCAATAGATCACTTCGGGAAATCCGCGCCGTATCTGCCGATGGTGATCCACCCGGGCGAATCCCAGATCCTCGAAGGGCAGATGACGCAGCTTGCCCATGGCCTCGTCGATTTGAACCTGGCCTGTCTTGACCTGTTCCAGCAACTCTCTCAAATGTTCGTCGTGAATAGGTCACCTCTCGATTCAGTGTTCCGGCCGGCGCCTACCCCGTGGGGCTGGGCTCCAGCGACAGGTCGGCGAACAGCCCGGCTTGATACTTGTGATAGGCCAGCGAAGCTACCATAACCGCGTTGTCCGTGCAATACTGTTTCGGCGCCACCAGGAGTCTGCGCGGGGGTCGGCATCCGTCGCACATCGTCTGGAGCGCCTCGCGCAGCGTGCCGTTGGCCGCGACCCCGCCACCGAGCAGAACCGTCTTGGCGCCGATGCGCTCAGCGGCTCGCTTGGTCTTCTTGACCAGCACATCGATGACCGCCGCCTGGAAGGAGGCGGCGATATCGGCAATTTCCTGCTCGCTCATCTCGTCCACATGGTCGCTGCCTTTCATATCCTGCCCCCGGCAGTGATAGAGCACGGCGGTCTTCAAGCCGCTGAAAGAGAAATCCAGCGAGTCCTTGCCCAGCATCGAGCGGGGAAAGTGAATCGCCTTAGGGTTGCCCTGGTGGGCGAGTTTCTCGATGTGCGGCCCGCCCGGATAGGGCAGTTGCAGAATGGTCGCCACCTTGTCAAACGCCTCGCCCGCCGCGTCGTCGATCGTCGAGCCCAGCAGGGTCAATTCGAGTGGCGATTCACAGTCGTATAGAGAGGTATGGCCTCCAGAGACCACCAAGGCGACGGCCGGCAGTTCGATCTGATCGGCACTGAGCATGGCCGATTGCAGGTGGGCGTGCAGGTGGTTGATTGCGATCAGGGGTTTGCCCCACATGAAACTCAGGGTCTTGGCGGCCGTCACGCCGACGACCAGGGCAACGGTCAGGCCGGGCTGGTTGGCGATGGCGACCGCGTCGAGGTCGTCGGCGCCCACGCCGGCCTGGTCCATGGCCTCTTTCAGAACGGGGTAGATTTTCTCGATATGGGCTCGTGAAGCGATTTCAGGTACGACGCCGCCGTATTTCTCGTGCAGTTTCGTCTGGGAGGCGACCACGGATGACCGCACGTCCCGACCGTTGGTGACGACGGCCGCCGCCGTTTCGTCGCAACTCGTCTCGATGCCGAGAATCACAATGTCCTTTTGTTCTGATCCCATAAGCGACCGATCATAGTGATTCAGGGTCTTTGTGTCAATCGCCGCCCGTTGCCGGGACTATCGTTGTTGTCGGCTCTGCAGATCGCCTGTAGAATGGCGCGGGCTTTGTCGAGACAAATGGAGACCTGCGCATTAGGAGTGGGAGTATGAGCAAGGTGGATGAGGCGGTGGAGTGCTTTTGCGGCGGTGCGGCGTGTTCCCAGGCCATTGTGGCGACCTATGGCCCCCAGTATGGCTTGGCGCGCGAGCAGGCGATGAAACTGGCCTCGGGGTTTGCCGGCGGCATGCGCCTGGGCGAGACCTGCGGCGCCGTCACCGGGGCCTTCATGGTCCTGGGGCTGAAATGTGCGGGTTCCAATTGCGACAAGCGCGATGGCCGCGAGGAGGTCTACGCCGCCATGCGTGACTTCGTCGCCCGGTTCGAAGCGCGGAACCACGTAGTGGTCTGCAAGGAATTGCTCGGCTGTGACATCAGCACACCGGCCGGCGCCCAGAAGGCGACGCGCGAGGGCCTCTTTCGAACCATCTGTCCCCGCCTCGTCCAGGATGCCGCCGAAATTCTTGAAGAGATGCTGTAGCTGGTATTCAGCCGGCGGACGCGTCTGCTGAGACGCTATGGCGTTCGACTTGGAAGCGTGATGTGATAGGAGGCGAGAGAAGTACGATGAGCGCATTTGTCAGGGCAGCATTTATTAAGTTGTTGATCATCACCGAACAGCCTCTGCTGTGTGCAGGTCTCTTCACCGGCGTGACGGCGTTGTGGGGTATCATCGGTGTGCTGGAGGGGAGTACCACCTTGGTGGCTTGCTTCCTTGCTTTGGCTTTGGCTTTGGCTCGGGCGAAGGTGTATCGCTGGTTGGTTCAAGAGGAATCGCGAGGGAAGACTGAGATGCGAGCGATTGTGCTGGTGATGAGTCGCGCGACGATGGTTGCTCAGGCAAGTGAGGTGACGAGTTGGGACTTTGAAGGTCTGGGCGAGGGGACGCTGCCGGAGGGTTGGCAGGCCGAGGCGACGGTGACATGAAGCTGATGGTCAATGGAGGGGACTACCTTCCGGCCCAAGGCGGAGTCGGGCTCTGGACCAAGGCGGACGCTGCTACGGCGTTCGACAACTTCACCGTGATTCAGTACTGAGGGCTCCGCATTTGCTCACGGGCGCAAGCAGCCGGTCTCGGCCGCGAGTTTCATCGCAAACTCGCGGCCGGACCGAATATCTCTGCCGATTTCGTGCGATGGTCTGCACGCGTTGTGAGTGCCGGCTTACTGTGGCTGGGGGTACCCGCCGGGCATGCCGGGCATACAGGGCAGGCAACCACCGAAGTTATACGCCGAGAAGTTGATGCCCACGCGGAAGTAGATGCCGCCACCGATGATCGGGCACGGCCTGGGACACGGTTTCGGGCACGGATTCGGCTGCGGGCAGGGTGTCGGACACGGATCAGGTGTCGGACACGGATCTGGCTCCGGACAGGGCGGCGGCGGACAGGGCATCGGCGGACAGGGGTTCCAACAGGGCATCTGGCCGAAGGTCAGCCCGGAACCCATGAAGCCACAACCGATTTGGGTGGCGGACGATGCGACGCTCAGCCCAAGCACTATCAACACCACTAGTAATGCATACCTCTTCATACTGCACCTCCTTGTATATGACCACTCCTTCCATGAATGCACGACCTTCTCCATAAGACCGTGTCGTCCTCACATCGAATGGTGCAAATGTCTGCTGCACGCCGAGACGAAGGCTCCTCCTCTGTCTCTAACGCGAACATTTGCACGTTGGGGCGAAACTGGAATGCGGTGGTGGGAATGCAACCTACACTTGACCCTTCCTCGCGACAACCAGTATCAGCTCCATCTGATATTGGCTCTACTCATATGCGAAAACTAGACAGTTGTCAAGGGAAATCTGCCGCTTTTCGCAGTTGTCCGAGTTGTTCGCATCGGGTACAGTAATCGTGGGATAACCCGGTGCGGTCACCGGTGCTCGTCCCATGCTAGCTGGCGAAGACAATGTTGAGAGGATTCGTACGTGAGAACGCTCATTGTGATTGCGTTGATCTGTGCCGTGGTGGGGCTTTTCGTTGGTCTTGCGGTCCAGATGCTGGTGATGGCGGGTCGGCATCACCCAATGGTTTTTTTTATCACGGGTCCGATTAGTATAGTATGTCACAGTGTACCCCCGATTCTACTGTCGATCGTTCTGTTGAATCGCCAGGGTTCATGACCATGGACCTGATGCCATTCCAACGAGAGGGGGTCGCCGACCTTCTGTCGTGGATTGGGACGGAGGCCGAACTGGTGCAGTGGGCCGGATCGGCCTTTGCCTGGCCCTTGACGGAGGCTGAATTTCGACGGCACCTGCAGGCGGCCGACCAGGAGCCACCGACGCTGTATCCGTGCGGCCTGTACGAGCGCGAGAGGATGGTCGGCTATTGCGAACTGTCCGATCACCGCCGGCGGGCCCACTCCGCCATGCTCTCGCGCGTGATCGTCTCTCCCGATCTGCGCGGTCGCCGGTGGGGACAGTATCTGGTTCAGCACGCGCTGGCTTGGGGATTCGAGCAACTCAAGCTTCATCGCATCGGACTGGGAGTCTTTGATTTCAACAAGAGCGCTATCGCATGTTATGAAAAGGTGGGATTCGTTTGCGAGGGGCGCCTTAGAGAAAACACCCGCGTGGGCGATACGTACTGGAGTTGCCACATTATGAGCATTCTGAGTCACGAATGGCAGGCGCCCTGAGTTGGGCATCAGTCTGCGTGAACGAAGCTGTTGACGCATGAACGACGAGCGGACATGGTCGAGATTGGCAGACAACGCTGCATGAAGACGAGAGGCCAGTGGCGGTCGTGGCTGCAAGAGCATCATGACCGAGAAAAGGAACTGTGGCTGATCTTCTACAAGAAGCATACCGGCCGAACCGGACTGGCCTACGAGGAGGCGGTCCAGGAGGCCTTGTGCTTCGGATGGATCGACGGGATTCTCAAACGCATCGACGACGAGAAGCACACGATACGGTTCTCGCCGCGTCGTAAGAACAGCGTCTGGTCGCAGACGAACAAGAAGCGTGTCGCCCAGATGATTGCCGAAACACGTATGACCGAGGCCGGTCTGGCCAAGGTGGAGGCGGCCAAGCGAAACGGACAGTGGGATAACGCGAGCGTTCAGAGACCAACGCCCGAGGTCCCTGTCGAACTGACGAAGGCGCTGGCCGGGAACAAGGCGGCCCGACAGAATTTTGAAAACCTTGCACCCTCGTATCGCAGGCAGTATATCTGGTGGATTGCTATCGCCAAACGCGAGGAAACGCGCCGCAAACGCGTCGTCGAAGCCGTTCGCCTGCTAGCCGAGAACAAGAAACTGGGAATGAAATGACAGAAAGTCCTGAGAGCCGTAATCAGACACAGAATAAGGCAGACCCCCGTGGCAAAGAGGGGTCGACGCGACGGCCCGCCGGGTGGCGTTCGGTCGCACGTGTAGTGGTGGCAGCCACGGCCGGGTTCCTGGTCCTCGCTACGGTTCACCAGATGCGGTACGAGCCGGTCGCGATCGGCGGCGCCTACGAATGGACCCTCCGCTGGCCCGGGACGACGCCGGGCGCGAAGTTCAAGACGCGTTCGGGTGACGCCACGAGGCGACTGCTCGATCTCCTGCTGGCCGATGCCGGGGCCGATTGGCAGGCGCCTCTGAGCCAGGCCGGGACCATCGAGATCCAATTGTCGCGTTCGGCCTATCCGTCGCTTTGGACGCTGCTCAAGTGGCGCATACTGGGTCCCCCGGGACCGGGCGCCCTGGGCAAGGCCGAGCAGGTACTCCTGGTTGTACAGGTCAACGAGACGGACCAGTCGCCGCCGCGCTACGCGATCGTGAGCACCGACTCCGACGGTCGGCAAACGGCCCAGGAGACCTACGACGATTACTCCGAGGCGCAGCAAGCGGTTCTTGACGAACTGGCCCGCGTCATGGATGAGGTCCAGACCTGAGGAACGCGGCAGGGCAGCGCGAGGGGCTCATCCCGGTGTCAGAGGAGATCGACTAATGAACAAGGAGGTCGCCAAGTGCAACGCGCTCAGCGCCGTTCTGCTCGTCTCTGTTGCGGTGATTCCTGCCCGGGTCGCCGGCGCAGCGAATGCACTTCAGGTGGGGCCGACTCATCGCTATCTCGAATATGAGGACGGGAGCCCTTTCTTTTACCTGGGTGATACCGCCTGGGAACTGTTTCATCGTCTTGATCGCGAGGAAGCGGATCGCTATCTCAGGAATCGGTCTCAAAAGGGCTTTACCGTGATTCAGGCCGTTGTCCTGGCGCAATTGGGCGGCCTGACCGATCCGAATCCGTATGGCCACATTCCTCTGCAGGACAAGGACCCGACGCGGCCCAATGAGGCCTATTTCAAGCACGTGGACTACATCGTCGACAGAGCCGGAGAGGTGGGTCTGTTTGTCGGTCTGTTGCCGACCTGGGGCAGCTACTGGAAGGCGGGGTCGGGCATTTTCACTCCCGCGAACGCCAGGATCTATGGCCGTTTTCTGGGCCAACGTTACAGGGCCAGTTCCATCATCTGGGTGCTGGGAGGCGACGAGAATATTCGCAACGAGACGGAGAGGGCAACCGTCGTGGCTATGGCGCGCGGTCTGCGCGAGGGCGATGGCGGCAGTCACCTGATCACGTATCACCCGCGCGGGCCCGGCTTGTCTTCCGACTACTTCCACCAGGCCGACTGGTTGGACTTCAACATGTTTCAGTCGTCCCATGCTGCCGGCGATCACGACAACGGCCTTTTTGCCGAACATGACTATGCGCTGAAGCCGGTCAAGCCCACCGTCGATGGCGAGCCCCGATACGAAATGCTGTCGGTGGGGTTCTACAACGCCGGCGCCGCCCGCAACGTTCGTTTTGACGCCTACGATGCGCGCCAGGCGGCGTACTGGTCGCTCCTGGCCGGCTCGTGCGGCCATACCTACGGACACAGCAGCATCTGGCAGATGTGGCGGCCCGGACGGACCCCGGTCATCTGGGCCAACGTGTCTTGGTCTGAATCCCTGGACCACCCCGGTGCATTCCAGATGGGCCATATTCGGCGTCTCTATGAGTCGCGGCCCTTTCGCAAGCTGGTCCCGGATCAGGCCATGATTGTCGGTGGGCCCGACAGCGGCGGCGCTAAGATTCGCGCCGCCGTTGCTTCGGATGGGTCCTTTGCGTTCGTTTACTCGCCACGGGGGGAACCGTTCATGGTGCGTATGGACGCGATCAATGCGTCGCGCGTGAAGGCCACCTGGTTCGATCCGCGGTATGGGATCGCCGAGCCCTTGCATACAGGTGATAACACCGGCTTTCAGACATTTGCGCCGCCCACCTGTGGACGCGGTTGCGATTGGGTCCTCGTCCTCGACGATGCGGCGGCGAAGTTCTCCGCCCCGGGTCAATCGGAGTAATAGGATATGCCAGAGCAGCGATATCCGGAACCGACGGTGGGGGCGCTGATCTTCAATGCCGAGGGTCGACTCTTTCTGATGCGTTCGCACAAGTGGCACGGCAAATACGTCATCCCCGGCGGGCACATCGAACTGGGCGAAACGATGACCGACGCCCTGAAACGCGAGGTCAAGGAGGAGACGAATCTGGAGATCTTCGACATTGCGTTCGTCTGCTTTCAGGAGTTCATCCACGACGATCGGTTCTGGCAGCGCCGTCACTTCATCTTCTTCGACTACGCCTGCCACACGCGTTCGACGGAGGTGATTCTCAACGAGGAGGCCGAGGGATATGTCTGGGTCGATATGGAACGCGCTCTGGACCTCCCGGTGGAGCACTATACCGCCATCGCCCTCGACGCGTATCGCCGGAGGCAGGGGCATTGAACGCGCGATCGTGGGGTCACGCCGCGTTTCTTTGGATTACAGGATGGGATATTATGACGATCAAGACATTGATTCCGACATGCATCGTTCTCGTATCGTTGATTGGTATAGCTACTTCAGCCGGTCAGGATAATCCGTTTATCATCAAGCTGGCGATTCCGGCGCCGCAGGACTCGGCCGGTGGGATCATCGTTGCGGATATCGACAACGACAAGACGATGGACTACCTGGTCACTGTGCCAGGGCACCTGGCGGCCTACGCCGGTCGCGGCCAGAAGCTGTGGATACTCGAAACGGATATTGTCGTGGGCGGTTCGAGCGAGCGTCAGGGGTTGCCGGGCCACAACGGGCCGGGCGTCGCGGCCGGTGATGTGGATGGCGATGGCCGATGCGAAGTGATTTTTCTCACGATGGATTCGACGCTCCATATCGTCGATGGAGCGACCGGGCGAGAGAAGGCTACTGCCCAGCCGGCTCATCCGAAAGGGGCCGCGCGTTGGGAGGTCGCCATGATCGCCGATTTCCGGGGCCTCGGAACCGACACGGATATTCTCCTGCAGGCCACCAACCGCGATGGCTATCGCATGGGCAAGTTCCTGGCTGCCTACTCAGTCTCGGAACTGCTGGCCGGCGGCGACCCGCTCTGGAAAACCGATGAGTTCGTCGGATGCGCCCACAACTCGGCCCGCCTGGCCGACCTCAATGGTGACGGGCGTGATGAAGTGCTCGGCGGCACTATTCTCTCGGCGGACGGCAAACTGCTGGCCCGGACCATTGAGGACCGTTACCACCTCGACAGTGTTTTCGTGGCGGATGTTCGCCCTGAGAAGCCGGGATTGGAGATCGTGTTCCTTGAGGAAGGCAGCAATCACGTTCAGTTGTTGGGATGCAGCGGCCCTCTCTGGCGGACGCACTTCCGCCGGCAGGAGCCTCAGAACGCGGCGGTCGGGCGGTTCAAAAAGGGCAGTGACGAGATCTTCATCTGGTGTCGCTCGCGCTACAACGAGCATCAGAAGCCCTTCGTTTTCAATGCCTCGGGCAAGAAGGTTGTCGATTACCTCATGGACGACGTGGCGCCTGAGGGCTGGACCGCTTCGGGGGTCGAGGTGATCCACACCATCGACTGGACGGGCCGGCCGGAGCAACTGGCCTGTGCTAAGGAGCGGCACGAGAGCGGCGATATCTGCCTTTTCGAGCCTCTGACGGGGCGATTTGTGAGCCGGTTTCCGGAAAAGGCCGACCGGCTTTACGTCGCCGATGTGGCCGGGGATTGGCGCGAAGAGATCATCGTTCTGGGCGGGAGCGAGCTTCACATCTATCAGAATCGCGCGTCCAATCCCAGGCCGGGCATCGACCGTCTCTGGGTGAATCGAAACTACCGTCGGCTCAAGCAGTGCCACAACTACTATTCGCCCTGAGCATTGCCGCTGGATCTCGGCGCGAGTGTTTGTTGACGCCGGCTCCGTTAGGGGCTACACTACGCCCAAAATCTACGACCCATGGAAAGGTGAAGTGTATGGCCCCAGCAAGGAAGAAGGGCGATGTCGAGGCCCGCAAGCGTGCTCCGGCAACCGGGATTCGGACCGGCTCGCGGGTGGAGGACATCCAGCGATCGTTTCTGGATAACCTGTTCTGCAGCATCGGTCGGCTTCCTCGAGCGGCCACGCGGAACGATCTATACACTGCCCTGGCCCTGACGGTGCGCGACCGCGTGCTCAAGCAGGGGGTGCGAACGCTGGAGGCCTATACCGAGCAGGACGCCCGCGTGGTGGCCTATCTCTCGGCTGAATTCCTGCCTGGTCCGCATCTGGCGAATAATCTGCTGAACCTGGGCATCATGGACCAGGCCCGGCAAGCCATGACGGGTCTCGGGGTGAATCTGGACGAGTTGTTCGAGCAGGAGGAGGAGCCCGGACTCGGCAACGGCGGCCTCGGGCGTCTGGCGTCCTGCTATCTGGATTCGCTCGCCTCGGTCGAGATCCCGGCGATCGGGTACGGCATTCGCTACGAATTCGGCATCTTCGATCAGATCATCCGGGACGGCTGGCAGGTCGAGATCACCGACAAGTGGCTCCGCTTCGGCAATCCCTGGGAGATCGCCCGGCCGGAGATCGCGTTCAATGTCCCCTTCGGCGGACGCACGGAGACCTGGACCGACGAGGCGGATCGCTTCCGCGTTCGCTGGGTCCCCGAGACCGTCGTCAAGGGCGTCGCCTACGACACGCCCATCCTGGGCTATCGCGTCGGCACCTGCAATCGCCTGCGTCTCTGGAAGGCCGAAGCGGTCGAGTCCTTCGACTTTGACGCCTTCAATCATGGGGATTACTACCGGGCGGTCGAGGACAAGATGTTCTCCGAGAACATCACCAAGGTCCTCTACCCCAACGATGAACACGGGGCGGGCAAGGAGCTGCGCCTCGAGCAGCAGTTCTTCTTCGTCACCTGCTCGCTGCAGGACATGATCCGCGTCCACCTGTCCTTGGGCCGGCCGCTCGAGAAGTTCCACGAGCACTGGGCCGTGCAACTCAACGACACGCACCCGGCGGTGACGGTGCTCGAACTCATGCGTCTCTTGATCGACGAGCACCTCATGGATTGGGACACCGCCTGGGACGTCACACGCAAGACGTGTGCTTACACCAATCACACCCTGTTGCCCGAGGCGCTGGAGACCTGGCCCGTGTCTTTGTTCGGCCATTTGCTGCCCCGACACCTGGAGTTGATCTACGCGATCAACCATCGTTTCCTCCAGGAAGTGCGGGCCCGCTTCCCAGGCGACGAGGCCCGTGCCAAGCGCATGTCGCTGATCGACGAGAGTGGTCCACGCTCGGTGCGTATGGCCAATCTGGCGGCGGTGGGCAGTCACCACGTCAACGGCGTGGCCGCCCTGCATTCGGACCTGCTGAAACAGTACGTGATGCACGACTTCGCCGCGCTCTGGCCCGAGAAGTTCTGCAATGTCACGAACGGTGTCACGCCCCGACGTTTCGTGGCCGTGAGCAATCCGCCGTTGGCCGATTTGCTCACCGACCGGATCGGGGAGGTCTGGCTCCGCGATCTGGACCAGTTGCGCCAGCTCGAGACGTGGGCCGACGACGAGGACTTCCAGGGCCGGTGGCGCGACGTCAAGGGCATTGCCAAACGTCGGCTGATGGGCCTGATCGAGCAGCGGACCGGCGTGGTTGTGGACCCGACCTCGCTCTTCGATGTCCAGGCCAAGCGCATCCACGAGTACAAGCGACAGCACCTCAACGTGCTGCACATTCTGACCCAGTATCTGCGTCTGAAGCGCGACCCCCAGGCCGACATCCCGGCCCGCACGTTCATCTTTGGCGGCAAGGCCGCGCCGGGCTACGACATGGCCAAGCTGATCATCAAGCTGGTCACCGCGACCGCCGACCTGACCAATCACGACCCAGACGTCGCCGGAAGGCTCAAGGTCGTCTTCTTCCCCGACTTCAACGTCAAGAACGCCCAGCCCGTCTACCCGGCGGCCGATCTCTCCGAGCAGATCTCCATGGCCGGCAAGGAGGCGTCCGGCACGGGCAATATGAAGTTCTCTCTCAACGGCGCGCTGACCATCGGTACGCTCGACGGCGCCAACGTCGAGATCCGCGAGGAGGTCGGCGCCGAGAACTTCTTCCTCTTCGGGCTCACCGCCGAGCAGGCCCAGGACCGCCTGAGAGACGGCTATCGACCTCGCGACATCTACGAGCAGAACGGGACCTTACGCGAGGTGCTGGACTTCGTCGCTTCCGGCGCCCTGGCCGGCGGTGACAAGGGACTGTTCCGTCCCTTCGTCGACAACCTGCTCTGGAGCGATCCCTTCCTGGTCCTGGCCGACTACCAGGCCTACATCGAGTGCCAGGAGCAGGTCAGCACGCTCTGGCGCGACGAGAACGCGTGGACTCGGACGGCCATTCTCAATGTCGCCCGCATGGGGAAGTTCTCCTCCGACCGCTCCATCCGAGATTACTGCGAGCAGGTCTGGAAGGTCGAGCCGCTCCAGGTGACTATGGAAGCCATCGAGCCCTGCTGCGCCAACAACAAGTGACTCGACGCCGGGCGGCGATCGACAGTCCATTCCACAGAGAAAGGGTCGTCATGATATGTACGAGAAGGACTTGGATGGCAGCGCTGTTGATTGGCTTGTTGTTCTTTGCGGTGACGGGTTGCCACCGCGGCGTGATTGAAACGTATCCCCCGCAGACACTGCGCGTGCTCACGTACAATATCCATCATGGCCAAGGGACGGACGAGGTCTTCGACCTGGAGCGTCTGGCCAGAGTGATCAACGATCTGTCCCCTGATATCGTGGCGCTGCAAGAAGTGGACAAGAATACCGACCGCGCCTCGGGAGTCGACCAGGCCGCGGCCTTGGGCAAGCTCTGCAAGATGCATCACGCGTTCGGCCAGGCCATGCCGTATCAGAACGGCCAGTATGGCGAGGCGATCCTCTCGCGGTTCCCCATCGCCAAGACCCTCACCCATCCGTTGCCCTACAACACAGGTCAGGAGCCCCGCGCTTCGCTGGAAGTCCACATTCGAGTCGAGGGCATCGGTCCGGTCGTGTTCGTGGGCACGCACCTGTGCCATCAGAGCAATGACAATCGCATCCAGCAGAACAAACGGATGGGCGAACTGCTGGCGAAAGAGGAAGGTCCTCCCGTGATTCTGGCCGGCGACTTCAACGCTCGGCCAGACAGCGGACCGATGGCCGTGCTGCTCGAAGATGGCTGGGTCGATACGGTCGCCCCGCGTTCGAGAATCGACTATGTGCTCGTCCGAGCCGCCGATCCCTGGCGGGTCCGCGAGGTGATCATCGTCGACGAGCCGGTCGCCAGCGACCACGATCCCGTCCTGACCGTCCTCGAATGGCAGGGGGACTGAACGCCCCGGGCATTGACAGACCACGCACTGAGGAGACCGAAGCCATGAAGCGAGTGTGTCTTGTTCTGTTGTTGGTCGCGGCCGGCGTCGTTGAGGCGGAGATCGTTGACAAGGGGCTCATCCTCGACCTGGATGCCGACCACGGTGTCGAAGTCGAGCCGGGCGACCGCGTAGTGAAGTGGACCAATCAGGTCGATTCGTTTGCGGCCCAGGATTTCGTCAAGCGGGACAAGGGCCGGGCCATGCCGGGCTCGGGACGCCCGACGCTGGTGAAGTCCGTTGCCGCGATCGGTGGTCATAACACGCTGGTCTTCAAGCGGCAGGAATTGCTCAATCACGATGAGGACGCCTTCGATCACCTTCTTACCGGCAGTGGCTACACCTGGTTTGCCGTCATGTGTGTCTACGAGCAGGTGGTGCAACTGAAGGACGTCAACTCGATTTTCGGCAATCTGAGGACCGGCGGCAATTACGAGGGCATCTGGGGTAACCTCACCGACGACAACCGCGTCTGGATCGGCTCCCGCAATGGGATTACCTTTGGACGTTGGGACCAGAACAATCCCATGATCACTGCGCCCAAGCCGCTAAAGGAACGCCGATACTACGTCGTCGCCGGACGCATGGGTGCCGGCACGGAGACCGTGACTATCGAGATCTTCATCAACGGGGCCAAGCCCGTCGCCCGCGGCCCGTTCCCCGTCAATCCCCAGGCCAACGCCTCCAAGATGGCCATTGGCCAGGAGCGTGACGCCACCAACCATCCGGGCAAAGAATCCTTCGATGGCGAACTGGCCCGCTTCCTGATCTACGAGCGTCCCCTGACTGCCGCCGAACTCCAACAGACCTTGACCGGCCTCAAGAAGATGTATACGATTCCCTGAGATCTGAAAGCGTAAGGGCGTTCACGGAGTGGGAGGACAATCGTGACCGAACGTCAACTCAAGATTCGACGGCGAATCGCACTGGTGTATCTCTATGGCCTCTCATTACTTCGGGGAGTACATGGTATCCTCACGGACATGCCCCTTCAGACAGAATCCGGGATGCGAATCGCCACCGCTTCGTTCGTGGCTCTGGCGTTGGCAGCTCAGCTTGGCTTCATGTGGTTCTGCACGCTCGACGCCCGGCTCGTGGGCAGGCCGCTTCCCCAACTGGCGCGGATTGGCATCTTCTGTGGTTGGCCGCTGGGCGTGCCCATCTATCTCATCTGGGCCCGTCGTTGGCGCGGCGTGGGCCTGCTCTTGTTGCACGGTTTCCTCCTGTTGCTGATCTGCGTGGCGACCTACGTCACCGGTGTCTATCTTCGCTATGGACCAGAGGCGTTCACGTGAGCTGAATGGGTGAGGGGGACATGGTTGAGTAAACTCATAACGACAGGAAGAAGCTCCGTGATCAGTATGATTGTCACGGTCTTGTGCGTGGGGGCTGTCGCGCCGGATGCGTACGGCCACGGTGCGGCTCCAGATAAATCGGTGGCAAACCATTATGATCTCATCGTAGTGGGGGTCGGCAGTGGCGGTTTTGGAGCGGCCCTGGCGGCGGCGCGGGCGGGGCTTTCGGTGCTCTGTCTGGAGAAGGCGGATCGGATTGGGGGCAACGCGGTCCGCGCCGGCGTATCGATGTGGGAGCCCGGCGTCGGGGGTACGGGTTTTCCGTTTGAGATCTATCGGCGGCTGAAGACCTATCCCCAGGCTGTGGGAGTCTACTCGTTCGGCCGTCATATCTCCTGGGACGGCTGGTCCGCCTTTCCGGGCGGCGAACACGTGATTGACTCGGATAGACGATATGCTGATACGCTGCGGCGTCACCGTGGCCCGGACGGACCACCCGACGCCGCCTTTCGTCGAGCCCAGTGGCATGGCGTCGTCTTCGAGCCGGATGCCTACGAACGTGTAGTACGCGCTATGTTGCGTGAGACAGGGCGCGTCACAATTCTGACTGAAACGACCTTCGAAAACGTCAGGCACGAGAACGGGCGAATCACCGCCTTGCACCTGACGAACGGGCAGACGGTGCGGGCGCGCTTCTTCGTGGACGCCACCGGCAGCGGGGCCCTGTGCCAAGCTTGCGGCGCTGAGATGATGGTCGGGCAGGAGAGCCGGGCTCGATTCGGAGAACCCAGTGCGCCGGCGGTCCCCAACGACAGGATCAACGGGGTGACGCTGATTTTCCGAATTACACAGACCGGGACGCCGAAGATCGGGCCGCTCCCCGAAGGCGTGCCTGCCGACTGCTGGTGGGGCCGCTTTCCCGCCATGAGCGCCGTGCACTATCCCAATGGCGACTACAACTGCAATATGCTGCCCACGATGGAAGGTGAGGAATTCGCCCAGCAGTCTTACGACCAGGCCTACAGCGAGTGTCTCCGGCGCGTTCGCGCTTTTTGGCACTACGTGCAGGGGCGCTGGCCCGAGTTTCAGGGCTATCGGATCTCGTGGGTCGCGCCGGCGCTGGGCGTTCGCGAGACGACTCGGGTGGTGACCGAGTACATTCTGACCGAGCACGATATTCGCGCCGGTCTCGTGGGGCAGGATCATCGAGACGTAATCGCCATCGCCGATCACGCTCTGGATCGTCACGGCGCCGGTGGGGGGGCTCTGGAGGTCAGCCAGCCCTATGGCGTTCCCTACCGCTGCTTGATCCCCAAGGGAATGAGCAACGTTCTGATCGCCTGCCGAGGCGCCGGCTTCAGTTCCCTGGCGGCCTCGAGCTGTCGTCTCTCGCGAACCATGATGCAACTCGGTCAGGCCGCCGGCACAGCCGTCGCCCTGGCCAAGGACCTGGCGATCGATTTGCCCGCCGTGCCGCCAGACAAACTGCGAGCCGCCCTGCGAAAGCAACACGTCGAGCTCCAGTGGCCCCGGACCATCAGGATACGCGACCACGTCGATCGGGAGTAGTGGCCGCTCTCTCATGTCGAAGGATGCTTGTCTGCGCCAGCGATGTCTGGCACAATGATGTGAAAGTGACACCCATTGCGATGGAGGTATTGACTATGGTACGCTCGAGACGAGGCTGGAGAGTCGCGTTGACGTGGACCTTGCTGTGCTTGTGGGCAGTCAGTATAGCGCAGGGCGGTGCGATGAAGTGGACGCACTTTACGATTGCTGACCCCTTGCCCGCCTCGGCGTGGGGGAGCGGCGGCGCTGGATATCAACCGTGATGGTTTGCTGGACGTAGTTCTGACGGGGGTGTGGTTTGAGAACCCGGGCGATCTGGCCCACAATCCCGACAAGGCCTGGCCCGCCCGTACCTTCGCCGGGGGCGCTCACGATATCGTGGCGGCTGACATCAACGAGAATGGGCGCCTCGATATTGTGACTTATCATGGCGCCATGGTCTCCTGGTATGATCCAGCGCACGGCATGAAGCAGACCGATGTAGGCAAGGGCGAGGACAATTACGGGGGAATCGCCCCAAACGGCGTCGCCGATCTGGACGGCGATGGCGACCCGGATATTGTCATCCCGGCCTACTGGTTTGAAAACCCGGGCAAGGGGGCGGGCAAGTGGTTGCGGCATGCCTGGCCCCACAAGGCGGTCGAGAAGGCTTCCTATGGGACCAGTATGCGGTCCTGGATTGTCGACCTGAACGGGGATGGACAGAACGACATCGTCTACAGCGATTGCGATACAGGCTTCTCGCACGTCTACTGGGTCGAGAACATGGGCAAGGGGACCAGCTGGAAGCGCCATCAACTACTCGACCCACCCACGGCGCCCGGGGACGTGCCCGAGACGGGATCGTTCCATTCGCTGGGCGTGGCGGACTTTGACAGCGACGGTGATCTCGATATCTTCGCGGGCGAACAGGAGGACCCCGATACCTATATGGAGTCGGGTGGCAAGCTGGCGATGAAGCCGCGGGGTCTGAAGGAACGTGGCGTGATCTGGCTCAGTTCCGGCGGCGCCGCCCCGACGTTTCGCCCGGTGGTGATCCACATCGACAATCCGGGTTGGCACGACGCGACGCTGGGCGATGTCGACGGCGATGGCGACATCGATATCGTTACGAAGGTCTGGAACAAGGACGGCGCCGCCTATCACGCCGATTACTGGAGAAACGACACGGCGCGGTAGGGGGACGCCGTCTGTTGGTGTGGCTCAGTAGTCGGATGACTGGGGGGACTTTGATTTCGAGCCGCGCGTCAGGAGGAGAATCTGCCGTCCGATACTGCGGCAGACATGATAGAACGAGAACTTGATCGGGGCCATGCGCGGCATCTGAAAATCGGGACAGGGCGCCTCCGGCAGGGCGTCCCCGAGGATTTCGATCTGTTCCAGGTCGGCGCAGCCAAAGCCGATCTCTCCGGCCGTGCGGATGATCGGGACCCCGGTGGGCTCCAGGTCGATCAGGTTGCAGCAGACCCGCTCGCACGCAATCGGGTCGACGCCCGCGATCAGCCAGCCCAGGGGTTTGCTCGTGCCATTGATGGGACCCTGGCCTTCCATGGCCACGATGCCGTCGATGATCGTTAGCGCCGGCCCGACGTGGCGATAGATATCGATCAGCAGGGTACAGAACGCGGCAGTATCGTCGCCTTTCTTGAAGTGCCACAAGGCCTTGCGCTTGCCACAGACACAGCCGAACATGTTCTTGATGGCGAAGCTGGTCACCAGTTGCTGGTGGGCCTTGAACTTGGGCAGATTGATAATGACGTCGGCGTCGAGGGCGACGGCGCTGAGCTTGACGCGTGGCTTGCCCGGTCCCAGGCGACAGGGACGCGGCTCATCCAGTTCGCGGACGGGGACGCCCAGTTTCGCCAGCGGTTCGGTCAATTCCAGTGCCCGGGCGCAGGTCTTGGCGTTGGTCCAGGCCGGCGAGTCGGCGACGAAAGGCTTAGCCCCGTAGTCTTTCAGGAGCGTCGCGGCCGCCAGGATCACCGCCGGGTGCGTCTGGGTGGCGAATCGGCGATGCGAGCGCGGCGCGATGAAATTGGGCTTGAGCAGGACGGTGTCGCCCCGTTTGACGAATCGTTCGATCCCGCCGAGGGCGTCGAATTGCCGGGCGATCGCCTCGGTGACCTTCTGCGGATCGTAGTCGGAGCAGCGAATCAGTGCGACGGTTGCCTTGGTCATAGAACCTCAGTCGCCCATCCGCGTGCAGATCAGGACGAAGACGCGGACCGTCGGCTTGCGTTCCGGCGGACGGCGTCGCTCGGGGTCGGGGAAGACCGCGCCGGTCGCCTTGTTGAAGAACAGCCCGCCCAGGCTGTCACGCTCGCCCGTGAATCGGTTGGGCGCCAGCACCACGAGGTCGCCCGGACTCATCCGGGCGGCGAAGGCGGCCGAGCCGAAGTAGAATTCGCGCTGCCGCGCGGTGGCTTTCAGTTCGGGGATCGTGATCGACATCGGCGGGGTATGAGTGGGGTAGGCGATGATCTTGCGGACGCCGCGGGCGCCCGGCACCGGCTCTGCCCTCAGACGCAGGACCAGAACGCCCGAATCGACATGGGCGATCTGTGTGGCGAGGTTCGTCGCCATGAATGAGATGGAGCGCGACCGCGGGACATCGGCGATGGGCAGGTCCGTCGGCTCGGTGTCGCTGAGGATCAGCGAGGTCGTCCCGGCGCCCTGGCCGCCGGCCTGGGCCAGCAGGCTCTCGACCTCCTTCCACGTTTGCAGGCGGCCGAAGCGGACGCGAAAGCCGTTCTCGGCAAACGCCGTGTAGCTATTCGTGCGGACCGGCTTGGCCGAGAGCACTTCCCAGACGGAATCGAGTTTTCCGATGTTGTCGGCCGGCAGATCGATCGCATAGACGTCGAAACGAATGGTCCCCATGAACGTCGCCCGCCGGTTCGGATCGGGTACCCGGGGACCGAGGTCGCCGATCTTGGTGTGCTCCCAGATCGCCCCGGACGAGGCGACCCTCGGTTCGTCACAACCGCCGGTGCCGAGCAGCAGGCCGGCCAAGACCAAGATGGTTCCTATGCGATGCACGCCAGACAGCCTAGCGGGCCGGCCAGCCCTTGTCAACGCCGCGATGCGCCCTTGACGAGGAAATCGAATGGGCCCTGGGCCGGCCGGTCAGAACCCGCGGAGGTGGGCGCTTTCTCTTCGGGGCAGGCCGGGCTTGGGGAGGCGTTTTAGGACGACGTATTCCAGGCCGTGCTCGGCGCAGAGCCGAGTAGCCGGTAATCATAACCACCGACACCGCAGAGCCCGGTGACATCCGCGCGCCGTCCCGGCCCCAACCGCCGAAGCCACGCCCCCGCAAGCAATCCCACGCTAGCAGATAACTGATGACACCACACTGGTGGGCTGTGAGAGCGTGGACTCACAGCCCATTTCGTTTCTGCCCGCCCTGCCAATCCCTCAACAGAAAGCGGAGCCGGTCTGACCCAGCCCCGCCGAAAAACATAATGTGAGCATGTTGGCGTGGGGATTCTCTGCTAAGGGGGCTTAGGGCCGAAATACGTCTGATGCCCAATTGGACGCCTCACGGCACGTATAGGCAACGCCCCCTCCCAAAATACGTAGTCACCACACTTGACCGCTTTCTGAACCTGTGCCTACTATTCCTCATGTGTGCTGTATTCGCAGTTGATCCGTCATAGGAGACATGAGAATGAGATCCGTCTGGAATGTTGGTGTTTGCGCTCTTGTACTGTGGTTAGGCTGTTTGCATGCTTACGGAGACACTCACACCGTGTCTCTGGACGATAGCATTCAGGCGGCGATCGATGCGGCTACTGGAGGCGATGAGATTGTGGTGGAACCAGGTGTTTATAACGAAACTATCAATCTTGGCGGCAAGGCGATTACTCTTCGCAGCAGTGGAGGACCTGAGGTAACAACAATCAGAACGGATGGCCCGGGCCCCATAGTAGCATGTACCAGCGGTGAAGGCCCAGACACAGTGCTGGAGGGTTTGACGATCACTGGCGCTTGGATGTGGTCCAGTTCAGGTTCGGGACCCGGTCCTGCCGGCGGGATGTATAACGAATCCTCCAGTCCAACTGTGACCAATTGCATATTCAGTGACAACTTCGGCATGCAAGGTGGCGGGATGTGCAATATATCTGCCAGCCCTACCGTTACTCGGTGCACATTTGTCGCGAACCAAGGCCTCAGTCTCGGAGCTGGTATGACTAATAGGGATTCAAGTCCTACCGTGACTGACTGCGCATTTGTTGAGAACGTAGGGGGATGTGCCGTAGGTATGTACTCTTCCGATTCGATCTTCACCGGCTGTAGATTCACTGACAACAGCGGAGACATGGCTGGAGCCATACATGCCCGTAGCTCCAGCCTGACGACAATCGAATGTACGTTCACTGGGAATAGCGGGTACGCGGGAATCCACAGTAACTCCGGTTCGCTGGCAGTCACTGACAGTACGTTCACTGGGCACTCGGGTACTGCTGCAATACACGTTGGCGGTTCAAGTCCGACAATCAGCAACTGCACGTTTACTGGGAATTCCGCCTATGGCATAGACGCCGGAGGCAGTAGTCCAACCATCACTAAGTGCACGTTCTCCGGGAATGGTTGTGGACTGTTGAATGTGAACGGGGACATGCAATTGAGCAACTGTCTGTTCATCGGGAACATCGACCGTGCGATCATAAATGCATGGTCAAGCTTAACCATAACTCAGTCTACATTTGCCGGGAACACGGGTGACGCGGGAATATACAATTACGAATCCGGAATGGCAGCGGTCAACTGCATTCTGTGGGACGAGTCCAGCCCAATTGTCAACACCAATGGAAGCAGCGCAACAGTTGGCTACAGTAACGTCAGAGGTGGCTGGGACGGTGAAGGCAACATCGATAGTGATCCCCTGTTTGTTGACCCGATGACAGGCGACTATCGGTTACTGCCAGGGTCTCCGTGCATCGATACAGGAGATAATGCAGTGGTTTCCGAGAGTACTGACCTTGACGGGAATCCCAGGATCGTCAACAATATCGTCGATATGGGAGCGTACGAGGCACCCTTGTCCGACCCCGCTACTCTGCTGGACAATCTGACGGAGATAGTCGTTGAACTCAATCTCCAGCAAGGAATTGAGAACGGCTTGGACGCCAAAATAGACACAGCTCTGAACGCGCTAGAAGACCTGAACGAGAACAATGATGTGGCAGCAGTGAACTCTCTCGAAGCCTTCATCAATGCCGTGGAGGCCCAGCGCGGCAAAAAGATCAGCGAAGAAGATGCGGACGCCCTCATTGCGCAAGCTCAGGCCATCATCGACCTGATACAGGAATAGGATGTCTGGATGTCAGTCTGGGAAGGGCTGTGGGTACCACTCACAGCCCTTCCCATTTTGGCCCCCGCCCCGCAGAAAAACATTGTCTTCACATGCCGACATGAGGATTTTCAGCTAAGGGGGCCTGAGAAGACCTTAACGCCAGATGTGGTCTCGGCCGTCGCCAGCGCCCCCCTCATGTAAATTACGTAGTCACCACAATTGCCATTTGCCTTTCCGTGTGCATTCTGTGAATGTACCCTTGCTGACCGACGACCGTCTTGCGATACTTTCGTGCGGAGGTATGTTCAGGCAAAGGAGATGGTGCAATGGGAATGTTCCAAGTTGTGAAGGCTCTCTGGGGCCTCAAGAAGCGGGCGAAACTGACTAGGGCGCAGATGGTCGCTTACCAGAACGGAAAACTGCGGAGTCTTGTTCGGCATGCCTGGTCGAGGTCGTCATTTTACCGCGACTACTACTCAGACCACGGCATCAGAGAGAAGGATTTGGCCGATATCACGGTGCGTGACCTGCCTTTCACAAACAAGGAACTTCTTATGGAGCACTTCGATCATGCTGTGACCGATGCCAGGCTTCGAAAGGCCGACCTGGAGGCGTTCATCGAGACGCCAATGGACACTCAGACAGAATACCTCGACCGGTACATCGTGTTTCATACCTCTGGGTCGTCAGGGAATATAGGAATCTTCGTACACGACATGGCCAGTTGGGCTCTGTACCAAGCTGGCTATCCAGCCCGAATCATGAACGCGGACCGGTCTCCCTTGCGTCACAACCGAGCCGTTTTCTATGGTGCAACCAACGGTCGTTTTGCGGGCATCGCCGTCGCTAGAGCCCAACCCAAACTCTTGGTGACTGTACTGATACTCTCCATACAAGAGCCAATAGCTAAGATCGTCGAAGCACTGAACGATTTCCAGCCCACTGTTCTTGGCGGCTACGCGAGTGGTATTGCAGCTTTGGCGCGCCAAGCCATTGCTGGGCACTTGAACGTCAATCCCAGAATGGTAGGAACGTGCGCCGAGACGCTGACAGAGGAGATGTACAGCAGCATAGAAGACGCTTGGCCGAAACGGCAAACGGACGCATACGCATCAAGTGAGTGTCCGTTTGTCGCAGCCCGACTGTGCGGTCAGAGTGTTTACTCCGTGCATGACGACGTCAATATTCTCGAACTTCTCGATGACCATGCCCAACCCGTCGCAGAGGGACAAGCCGGCAACATTGTCTTGACAAATCTTCACAATCGACCGTTGCCATTGATCCGATACAAGATGTTGGATATGGCAGATCGTGGCCCCGACCAAAAAGACGGGCCGTTTTCGACTGTCACCAGAATCCACGGTCGCGTCAATGATGCGCTGCCAATCCTCCTGGACGACGGTAGCCGTGGCACACTCAGCCCGGTCGTCCTGTGCGGTTTTGCTGCTCATGGTCTCAAGAAGGCCAAGTTTGTGCTCACTTCGCGGAGCCAAATCGAGGTGCGTTACATGAGCGATCATGAGATCGACTTGGTTGTACGCGAGGCATTCCAGAAAGTCCTGAAAGCTAGCGGTGCTGCTAATGCCATGCGCCTGGAAGTGAAACGGGTGCATGACTTGCCCCCTGATCCACAGACTGGTAAGTTCAGAATTACTGAGATTCAAACATGACAACCCTCCTGATCGTTGCTGTCTGATCGACGACGTCCGCATCTACAACCGGCCGGTAAGACCATAGCGAAAAAGGGCCGTCTCAACGGACGGCCCAAAACAAGAAATCGGCAAGAAAACCGCTCGACGTATTCCTACGGGGGCTCTCGACGCAACCACGCCCGACGCGGAGTCGGCGGCAGGCTCTGGGGAGGCGGAAGGGCCATTCGACGTGGCCCGAGAACCGACGGTACGAGTGCTCGGTTAGAACCCGCGGAGGTGGGTGCTTTCTCTTCGGGGCAGGCCGGGCTTGGGGAGGCGTTTTAGGACGACGTATTCGAGGTCGTGTTCGGCGCAGAAGGCGCGTTTTTCGGGCTTGTCGCCATCCTCGTTGACGGCGTACATGTCCGGCTTGATCCGCTCGACTTCCGGCTCGGCGTCCATCCAGCCTTGCCCGCTTGAGATCAGGGCGGCGGTGACGTAGCGGATCGAGCCGACGATATAGCGACGCTGCCGCTCGTCGAACATCGGATGGCCCTCGCCTTTGAGCAGGCGGATGTTCGCATCGTGGCCCACGACGACGTAGAGGTCGCCCAGCTCGGAGGCCTCCTCGAAGAAACGCACGTGTCCGGTATGGAACCAGTCGTAGCAGCCGGTGACGAGGACCTTCTTGTGGGTCGAGGGCTGGGCGTCCTTGCCGGGGTCGTCCGGATAGCCGGCCAGTTGCTCGTCGGCTAGGACGTGATATTTCAGGCCGCGCGCGGCACAGAAAGACTGCTTCTTGCGATTGTCCTGGCGCTCGGGGATGACCCACGTGTGCGGGGCCAGGTCTGGGACGTAGGGCAATTCGTCCAGGTTGGTCACCGTCTCGACCACGTGGACGCGGTGGATGTAGCGAATGGCCTCGAGGTAATAGCGTCGCTCGGCCAGTGGGAACTTCGGCGCGCTGCCGGTCAGGGCGTGGGCCAGCGTGTCGCTCCAGAGCAGGACGTGCAGCGGTCCGAGGCGGGCCGCTTCCTGGAGGAAACGGATCTTACGCGAACGCGTATCGTCGAACGCGCCGCAGACGATGATGTTCTTGTTCGTGTCACTCATGGAGTCTTGATTCTCACTTTGATCTTGAACGCGCCGGGGACCGGGGCTTCGGAGACGACGAAGAGATAGCCTCCACCGCAGCCGGAGTACATGGCGCCGGGGTATTTCGCCTGGTAGAAGGCGAGCAGTTCGGCCAGATCGAGCTTCAATGTGCGGTGGCGGACGGTGCCGGGCAGGATCGCCTCCCAGCAGGCCATGCACTCGTTCATCGAGGCGCCCAGGCGGGGAAGGTCCTTGGCGACGATCGCGTCGTAACAGTCCTGGCCCGATTGGCCCAGCCGACCGATCCAGTCGGGGTCGAGGTTCTTGATTTCGAGTGGGTTGTAGCCGTCCGGGCGCGGCGCCACGGGCAGGACGTGCATGACGTCACTGAGCCAGGTCGCGACGTCGGGGTCGTTGCAGGAGGCGATGTGCTCGGTGAAGTAGCCACCGTGGACGTCGAAGTTGTAGTCGAGCCGGCTGACGCCCGGATAGATCAGGCCGATCATGTCCTGCGAGCCGGAGGGTTCGGCCAGGCCCTCGTTCTCGGCCTGGTAGAGCTGACGCACCAACTCCTCGGGGTCGCGGTCGGGCAGGACGCCGCCCCAGAGCTTCATGGCGATTTGCCGCGTGCTGCCGCAGATGCCCGCGCGGTCCATCCAACGAAACTCCGGCTCGACGGCGACGACCACCATCGAGCCGGGCGGTGACGGGTTGTGCCGCGAGACGAAGGGCTGGTCGATCCAGCCGCCCGCCAGCGCGATGCGGTATTGCAGCGCGCCGACGATGTCCGTGATCTGCGTGTTGTGCGATGACTTCATTTTCCGTGCGAGCCTCCGCTTGGTGGTCCGGGTCCCTTCGGTGCGGCGCGACGCCGACGCTAGCTGACCGTGCGCTTGCCGGCCTTGCGGTCGTTGTACTGTTGCTCGATCCAATGGTAGGTCTTGGTCAGGCCCTCTTCGAGTGGGGTGTCGGGGGTCCAGCCGAGGACCTTGCGGATGAACGTGTTGTCGCTGTTGCGGCCGGCGACGCCCTTCGGAGCGTTCAGGTCGTGCTGGCGCTTCAGCGTGACGCCGCCGATCTTCTCGGCCAGGGACATCAGGTCGTTGATCGAGATCAGGTAGTCCGAGCCCAGGTTGATCGGCGTGGCGATCAGCTCGTCGCAGTGCATGATCATGTCGATGCCGAGCGTGCAGTCGTCGATGTACATGAAGCTCCGCGTCTGGTGCCCGTCGCCCCAGATCACCACCTCGTCCACGCCGGTGTCCTTGCACTCGATTACTTTGCGGCACAGCGCCGCCGGCGCCTTCTCCCGACCCCCGTCCCAAGTTCCAAAACCGCCGTAGACATTGTGGAAGCGGGCGATGGCGGTCTTCATGCCGCGTTCGCTCCAGTATTCTTGGCAGAACATTTCGCTGACGAGTTTCTCCCAGCCGTAGCCGCGTTCGGCCATGGCGGGGTAGGCGTCGGATTCCTTCAGGGCCCGGACGTTGGTATCCTTCTGCAGATCGGTGTTGTAGGCGCAGGCCGAGGAAGAGAAGAAATATCGCTGGGCGCCGGCGCGGTTGGCCGCCTCGATCATATGCGTATTGATCAGAATACTGCGGAGGCACTCGATGCGGAATCGCTCGATGAAGCCCATCCCGCCCATATCGGCCGCGAGATTATACACGTCGACCGCACCCTCACAGGCCCGCTTGCAGTTGGCCTCCTCGCTCAGGTCCAGACACAGGCACTCGACGCCCGCCGTCCGCTGGTACCACTCGGGCAGCGGCTTCTTGTCGATCGCTCGGATGCGGGTGAACCCCTGGTCATGGAAGTACTTCACCAGCGACCCGCCGATAAAGCCCCCAGCGCCCCCGATCACGATCAGATCATCCTTTTTCAGCACGGACGAGGCCTTTGCGTTATCCTTGGCTCCCATGATCTTCCTTTCCTATTCTCTCAATTGTCTTGTCGCTGCCGACAGGGCGGGTTATCCTCCCGCCTGTCTCATATTGACTTCTCTTGGCGTTCAAAATTGATTATACTGATATGCCTCATGGCAGAAATGTCAAATGTTGTCCAGTCCATGACGATTCTTGACTTTACGTATGGTTGAAAAGATCCGCAATACGGGCCGCGTGCCGAAGTTCTTCTCGAACCAGGTGCGCCAGGCCAATCGCTTCTATCTGGACGCCTGCGGGCGTAGCAGTGGGCGTCTGGCCGTCGTCTGTGGGGGTTGCGAGCATTGCGGCCCCGATTACCAGATCGACCGCGACGATTTTCCGTTCCACTCGATCGAGTTCGTCGCCCGGGGCAAGGGCGCCCTGACCCTGGGCGAGAAGACCGTGCCGCTCTTCCCGGGACGCGTCTTTTCCTATGGCCCGGGCATCGCCCAGCGAATCCAGACCGACCGGGACGATCCGCTGGTCAAATACTTCGTCGATTTCACCGGCCGCCAGGCCAAAAAGCTCCTCGACGAGCATTCCCTGGCCCCGGGCGCCGTCGTGCAGGTCGCCTCGCCCGACACGGTGCTGCGCGTCTTCGACGACCTGATCGCCAACGGCGCCGGCGGGGGGCGTTACGGCCCCCTCATCTCAGCGACCCTGGTCGAACTGCTGATCCTCAAGATCGCCGAGACCGCCCTGGTCGAAGACGCCTACCGCACGGTCGCCTTCTCAACCTATCAGACCTGCCGCGAGTACATCCGCGACAACAGCCTGACCCTCCGCGCCCTTGAACAGATCGCCGAGGCCTGCCACGTCGACGAGGCCTACCTCTGCCGGCTGTTCAGCCGGTTCGACAACCAGAGCCCCTACCAGTACCTCATGCAGCTCAAGATGGGCGCCGCCGCCAAACGACTCCAGCAGGAGGGCACCCTCGTCAAACAGGTCGCCTACGAACTCGGCTTCAGCGATCCCTTCCACTTCTCCCGAGCCTTCAAAAAAGTCTTCGGCCTATCACCAGCCGCCTTCCGAAAACTCCGCTGAGAACCTTCGCACTCAACCGGCAAACGGTGGGGCAAGCCCTACCCTGCCACAACTAAGGAGAGCAACGGATTGGGAATACGTGGGTCTTAGGATGTCCATGAATATTGGTCATTCTTCTTTCCCTGCCCTTCAAGGGCATGAAGTAGACGCGGGTCCGCCTCAAAAAAAGAGTATTCATCTTCAGTTTTTCTTAAAGTAAAATAAGCCACAAAACAGTCTATGAGAGATTGAACTTTCTTAATTAAGGAAGCAGTTTTGGAAGACAAACAGCTGTTGCACCGCGTGCGTTCTGGAAACAAGGATGCATTGCAGCAGATATACGAAAAATACAGAGATGATCTGTTTACTGTGTTAGTATCTCTTCTACGGGACGTACACGCATCTGAAGACTGTCTTCAAGAGGTTTTCGTTAATTTCGCAGCCAACGCGGGCCGTTTCAACATACGCCATAATCTCAAGAGATACTTAATAAGCTGTGCGGTTAACCTCGCCCGAGACCACTTGAGAAAGAAGACAACTCAGCTCAATTGCCCATTGGAAGAACTAAGTCCTTTGGCAACACTAGATGATCCGGCACAGGAATTGATCGACGAGGAAGACTCAGTTCAACTGTTTCAAGCATTAGCAGAATTGCCCTGCGATCAGCGAGAGACTTTCGTCTTGCATGTACAAGGCGGATTGAAGTTCAGAGAAATAGCCGATGTGCAAAATGTTTCGATTAAAACAGTGCAAAGTAGATACCGCTATGGAATTGGGAAGCTCCAAGCGATTTTGGTAAAGGGAAACACTCATGAAGTCAGCAAGTGAAATCGAAGGAACAGCAAGGAGGATTCGGTTCGGGCCCGATCCAAGCGTCAATGAGAGAATTCTTCACGATGCCAAAGCCGCTTTGGGAGAATCTAGAAAGCCAGATACGGTTCAAATCAATGTACGATCTTGGCGCAGGTTCCAACGGTTACTATGGGCCGGCGGCTTGGCTGCGGCATTCTTGATTGTCTTCTCGTTGGTGATTGCCTTGATCCGATCCAAAGAAGTCACCGACCTGAAAGCTGAGCTGGAGCTGGCCAGGAAGGATGTTGCTCTTGCCCGGCGGGATATCGCTATTGCTCAGCAGGAGGCTGCTATTGTTCCGACTGATCATTCAGCTACTATCAACTTGTATCTAGAAGAGCACCGGGATGTCGTTGCCCGACATGCTTCCTTCAGTCCGGGCGCATCACAGCCGACACAGATGCGAGTGAGCCAGGATAACATCCTGTATTATGAGTTCTTTGATGATGGGCCGGAATATATGCGTCCCGGCATCATTGTCAGAGGGCCCTCATCTCAGCGAGAAATCAGTTCGTCCGGAACTCCCGTGATTTCCAATGGTCACACACTCACCCTCTCTGAAGCGCGCCAGGCCGCTGGTTTCAATCTGGTATCGCCGTCATGGCTTCGTCCCGGCTATACGCTCGATCAGATCAGAAGGATTGAGGGTTGTGACGCTCTGCAACTGCTGTATACCGACGGCATTAATTCGGTGTCGTTTTTCGAGCAACCTCTGAATGGACAGCGGGGGCTTGAGCCGAAGGATTTCAGAGAATACGCCGTATATCACAATGCCGAGCAAGCGGAAGGGACTATTCTCGCTTGGAGGGATGATGAACTGTCTTATGTTTTAGTCGGTAATATCGAAATGTCACAATTAATGGATATGGCGCAGTCAATCAGCACCGCAAACAATAGGAGAAGAAGATGAACCACACAGGACTAATCTCATTAGTGGTATGCTGTGTCTGTGCAGTGGTCCCTGGATCATCTATTGCATCATCTTCAGGCAATGAATTAGGAACAAACGCCAAGGCTGAGCGGCATTTGGAAAAAGCAAATGAGCTGCGTAAACTCGCTGACTACGATGCCGCCATTGCCGAATACGAGAAGGTCATAAGTCTGTCACCTAACAGCGATATTGCCCAGAATGCTCAATACTGGATCGGGCAATCTCATTTTGAAGCAAGACAGTTCGATGCCGCATTATCTGCATTCCAGAAACTTCTCGATGAGCATCCGGCCAGTTCTATTATCCCATCAACAAAGCAGATGATGGAGCGTATTCAACAGGTAAAGAAGAACCGAGCCCTGTTTGAGGCGGTAGACAAGGCCGATGTCGAACAGGTTAGGTTGCTTATCGCCGAAGGTGCCGATGTCGATGCTAAGTGGGGTGATACGGGTGCAAAAGAGGAAGCTGAAGAAAAAGGTGCGAATTACACTCCACTGATAATTGCAGTCTATTCAAACAGTATGGACGTAGTAAAGCTGCTTGTCGAAGCAGACGCCGATGTTAATGCAGGAAACTGGCCTCCACTGTGTAGGGCAGTTGATATGAACAATACGGTCATAGCTGAATACCTGATTGACCACGGAGCAAACGTAAATCCACAGGGTTGGGGCCCATTACAACATGTCGCCTCCATCAAGAACAGCAGCAAGATGGCTGAACTGCTCGTTGCCAGGGGAGCTGACGTAAATGTCAAAGGAGGCTCTAATCCTTTATATAATGCGATATGGAATGAAGACCTCTATCTCATACGTCTGCTGGTAACCCATGGTGCCGATGTAAATTATAAGGTCTCCTGGCAGCATCCACCCTTCTACCGCATCTTGTCGTTCAACGACAAAGAATTAGTTGAATTGATGGTGGAAAAAGGTTTCCGGGCTCCTGCTTTGCACCTCGCCGCCTTCAGGGGGGACCTGGCAAACGTGAAACGCATCTATGCCGAAGGAGCCGACATCGATGAACTGGACTCGTATGACTGCACACCTCTCTACTGGGCAGCGTCTGGAGGTCAACGAGACATCGCCGAATTTCTCATTAAAAACGGTGCTGATGTAAGCGCAGCAGATGAGTTCAGACAAACGCCGCTTCATCAGGCCGCCTGTTCCGGCGCCAAAGAATCGGTGGCATTGCTATTGTCCAAAGGTGCAAATGTGAACGCCGGATCTGAGTATCGAAAAGACACACCATTGCACCGTGCATCAAACGCGGGGCGACGAGAGGTTGCGGAGTTGTTAGTTGCCCATGGAGCTGACATTGAGGCCAAGAATGGCAGAGGCGGAACCCCGCTATATGAAGCAAGTTGCGACGGCCACAAGGAGACGGTAGGATTTCTGATTGCCAAAGGGGCGGACGTAAACACACCTGACACTAGAGGTCGAACAGCGCTGATGCGGGCAAGAGAGGGGGGACATAGTGACGTCGTTGCGTTGTTGCGCCAACACGGAGCCAAAGACACCCTCCAGCCAGCCATCACCGCGGGCAATTTCAAGGCACTTAAACGCCTCATCTCCGAAGGATGTGATGTCAATTCTCGAGACAGCGAAGGACGGACTCCGCTTTGTCTGGCGGTCAGTGGCGGTAAAAAAGAAATGGCAGATGTTCTCATCGCCAATGGGGCGGATGTCAATGCAAAGAATAATAGCGGTCAGACTGCCCTGCATGTAGCCTTGGATATCAGAAGCTCTAATTACCGCAGCGACTGGCTATCGAAGGATATGGTTGAACTGCTTCTAACCGATGGGGTAGATGTTAACCTGAAGGACAACGATGGTCGGACACCATTGCATTTAGCTGCCGAGTCGGCTGATCGAGATATTGTCAAACTCCTACTGGACAAAGGTGCCAAGGTCGATGAGAGGGATGATGAGTCCGGATTTACTGCCCTTCATCATGCTGCACGGTTTAGCAAAAAGAAAGTAATAGAATTGCTAATCGCCAGGGGCGCCGACATCAATGCCAAAGACAAACAGGGTCACACTCCTTTGTACGTCGCAGTCAATCATGACTATCAACTCGCTGAACTCCTTATAGACAAAGGCGCTGATAGCGGTATTCGAACCGAGTCGGGCCGAACCCTCCTCCAATTGGCTCAACAAAGAAAACAATTGGAGTCGACAGTCCCGGACATGATATTTGATGGAGACCCGAACAGTTGGTTCGGCCTTTCACAGGCCTGCGGCGATGTCGATGGAGATGGATATGACGATATAATTATAGGAGCGAATCAATACAATAACAAGCAAGGCCGAGTCTACTTGTTCTACGGTGGACCGGACATGGACACGACTGCCGATTTAATTCTCGAAGGACAGAATGAGGGAGATCGGTTCGGCAACAGTATTGGCTGTGGTGATATCGACAATGATGGTTTTGAGGACATCGTTATTGTAGCAAGCACTTATAGCGAGGGGCGAGGTCGTGCCTATCTCTATTGGGGCAGTGACCGTCATTCGATGGATGCCAATTCGGATAAGATCTTTGTTGGAGAGCAAGAGAAAGGCTCACAGTTCGGTGCGGGGTTCCGTGCTGTTTATGATATAGATAATGACGGCTATGACGACATTATCTTGGGTGCAATCCGGGGGGGGGGCGATAGAACAGGTCGGGCTTACCTCTACTATGGGAACACCAAGAAATTGATGGATACGTCTCATGATCTAATATTCACCGGAGAAAACCCAATGCATCAGTTCGGCACCGCCATTAGCTGTGGTGACGTTGACAACGACGGCTACGGAGACATCGTCATTGGAACTTCACGATCGAGGCGGGGGCGGGCATATCTCTATTATGGTGGCAGTAAGTCGAATATGGATGCGAAAGCCGACCTTATCTTTGAAGCACAATCTGAAGGTGATGATTACTTTGGCAGCCGCATAGTATGTGTTGACCAGAATAGGGACGGCTATGATGATGTTGTTATCAGCGCCCGAGGTTACAATAAAAAGCAAGGTCGTGTCTATCTCTTTCATGGCAACGCGAAAAGGAGTCTGGATGCCGATCCGGACATGACTTTTGAGGGGGAAATTGAGCAGAGTAACTATGGTGCTCTAATGATCTGTGGCGATATCGACGGTGACCATGTGAACGATCTAGTCATTGGAGCCCCCTTCTTTGGACAAACGATTGGCAGGGTAGGCAGGGTATACGTCTATTGGGGCAAGGAGCTGGCCGGTCCTGATCCAAAACCAGGTAGGATTTTCACAGGAGAACATCCCAATGACATTTTTGGCTATGGATTGGCTTGCGGCGATGTCAACAACGACGGCTTCGATGATCTTCTTATTGGAGCTCACGGATACAAAGCCGGGGCAAAACAAGGGCGTGCCTATCTATACTACGGCGGACCTCTGAATAAATGATGGCGAAGTTAGTTTTGCCCTGTCAAGGCAAGACCCGCAGACACAGAGCAAAAGAACAGCAACCAGGACAGACCCGAACGAGTGCATGGCCCCTTGGGTACTTGCCAAATTCAGAACATCGCCTGCCAAAGCCAAAGACCACCTGCAAGAATTGCAGGAGTATTAGGCAGAAGGGCCAGATTCACAACAGCTCGGGGCACTCATCGTGACTCTATGTCACGACCTGTGCCAGATTCGTGCCGAAACGCTGCCCCCCCCTACAAATCCAGGTGCCTCAGCGATGTGCAACAGGACCATCGGAGATGAGTGGTTTCTGATTTCGGGCTTGTTTCGGGGTTTGGGTTCTGATATTCGAGTTTGAGTCTGAAAGGAGTGTGGATGTTGGATCGACGGACGTTTATTAAGAGTGGGATTGCCTGTAGCGGCATGGCTTCGGCGGTGGGGGTCGGGACGGCGCGCGGGGCTGTCACGGGTCCTTGTGGGGTCGGTGGCTATGACTACCGGTTGCCTGGTTTGGCCAAGGGTAGTCGTCTGGTCTTTCTGGGCGAGACGATCACCGACATGAAGTGGGGTCGCAACGAGCGCGATCGCAACCATTATCTCGGACACAGCCGAGATTCGTAGCGTGGCGGCTTGCCCCACCATCGCCCAGCGGTGACGGATGAGGCAGGCGGTCTTCGAAGCGTTCGGTTTTTGGGGCATTCTGCTCTCGAAGGCCAAAGGATCGGTGGGGCGAGCCTCACCCTACCCGGTCTTTGCATGTTGTTACTCCTTGTCTGAACAGATCTTAGAGGAAGTTCAAGGCATTGGCCGGTTTTTGTTGACACATGCGTTTTAATGGTTTACTATATATCTACATATATCGAGGTGTTGCATGCTTTATTCTTGACGAGACAGGAGGCGGCGATGGCGGGCGAGCGGTGTTGTCGGAATTGTGTTTATGGCCAGCGGTTGCGGAGTCGGTGGTTGCGGATCATCTTGGCGCGGTGGCCTGGGTTGCTCTTCTGCTTCCAACATCCCGAGGCGCCGGGCGAGCTCAGCGAGGTTCTGCCCTCGGGGACGTGTCCCAACTTCCTGGCCAGATCCGGCCGAGGTAAGCGGGTCGCGTCGGTACACTCGCCTGGTGCGGCCGTCCGGTACATCCCACTGACCAGGGGCAAGTACGCCATCGTGGACGCCGAGGACTATCCGGCGCTGGCCAAATACAAGTGGCACGCCCAGCTCAATAAGAACGGGGCCGTGTGTTATGCCTGCCGCAACAGTGGCGGCAAGACGATCATGATGCACCGTGAGATCATGAAACCGCCCCCTGGCTTCGTGGTCGACCACGTCAATCACAACGGTGCCAATAACCGTCGCCGTAACCTCCGCGTCTGCACGCAGGCCCAGAACACACACAACAAGCGGACCCGTGCGGTCGGCAGGTCGCGCTTTCGGGGCGTCTCTGCCCAGGGGGACAAGTGGCAGGCGGCGGTCCGTTACCGAGGCAAGACGCATTACGTGGGCCTGTATGACGACGAGGTCGAGGCGGCACGGGCCCGCGATGGCAAGGCGCTCGAACTGGCGGGCGAATTCGCGGTCCTGAACTTCCCGCCGGCGGCGTCGCGACGTGATATCGACGCGTCGTCGTGATATCTGGGGTACCCTACTCAGTTCGAGACCGAAATGGGTAAGCTGTCCCGAATTCAAGGGAAATGTGGACACTGCTTGCTGAATCCTGGGAGAATCAACGCCAGGTACGCGCCGCCAGGAAGTTTGCAAGTCCTCCTTCGATCGCCCCACATTGGGTGGGGCGCTTGGGGGAGTTTGGGGCTCTTCAGGCATAATCGATAGCAGGATATGGCTTGACTGTTGCGACGATCGAAGCCTATGGTGTATGTGTTAGGCAGAAGGAAGGAGCGTTCTGTAATGGACGCGCGAAGAAGTGGGTTCACCTTGATCGAGTTGCTGGTGGTCATTGCCATCATTGCCTTGCTGATGGGGATTCTGATGCCCGGTCTGCAGATGGCTCGGAAGCAGGCCCGCAAGACGGCGTGTATGTCGAATGTGCGATCCTTTGCCCTGGCCTTTGCGGCCTACGCGGCCGAGAACGACGACAAGATCATCAATCTGTATTTTCTGGAGGAGGGCAAATTCTGGACAGAGAAGATCATGGAGTTTTACAAAGCAGACGATCTGCGTCTCTGCCCGGAAGCCGTCAAGCCGAATACCTCGGTGGCCGGACTGGATCACGGGGGGCTCGGGCAGGCGTTTATCGGTAGTCCTTATCGCGCCTGGTATCACGTACGCGACAGTGGAGATGAGGCGGGAAAGAAATTCCTCGGCAGCTACGGCACCAACGGCTGGGTCCACAAGGGGGAAGGGCAAACCTGGGGATATAACTACCAGGATCATTGGGAACAAATGAGTGTCAAAGGCGCCGGCGATATTCCTCTTATGCTGGACTGTACCTGGGTGGCGGGCTATCCGCTTGATACGGACGAACCCACCCCGGCCGATCAGTATTACAGTTGGACCAGTCAAATGAGTCGTTACTGTTTTGAGCGTCACAAAGGCGTGATCAATGCCTCATTTATGGATGGCAGCACGCGCGCCGTGCCTCTGGCTGGTTTGTGGACCTTGAAATGGCATAGGAGTTTCAAACGGCGTTATGATGTTGAAATTCCGAAATGGGAAAACAGGTAGGGCGCGGAAACGAACAGAACAACGATTCATAACTGAACAGAAAGGACCTTGAGGATGAGGCATCTTGTGGGATTGAAAGTGGTTTACGTGATGATGATTGTCCTGGTTGCTTTGTGTACTATTGTAGAGGCACAGGGGGACAGGGAGCAGGGTGCGGAGAGGCAGACGGTCAAGGTGATGACCTATAACTTGAAATTCGCCAGTCCCACTTTCAAACCCGCATGGTCGGTCCGGCGTGAATGGCAGGTGGACCTGATCAAGAAATATCGTCCCGACATCATCGGTACGCAGGAGGGCCTGAAGGAGCAGGTTGACTTTCTGATGGACTGGTTGACTGAGTATGTGGTTATCGGAGAGGGACGCAAAGGGGGCGATGATGATGAACATATGGCGATTTTCTTCAGGCGCGACCGGTTTCGCCTGCGGGAGATGGGCACGTTTCAGCTGTCGGAGACGCCGGAAGTGCTGGGCAGTGGTCCCGGGGTCAATCCCCGTATTGTCACCTGGGCTCGCCTGGCTATTATCAACAGGCCGGCCGAGGGACAGGCCAGTCCCTATCCCATGGACTACCGGGACCATTGGGAGAACACGCAGGAGTTCTACGTGTTCAACACCCATTTCTTTACGCGCGGATATGACCTAGCGAAACTAAACAGCGCCAAGCTGATTATGAAACGGATCAACGCGCTGAACCGGTTTGGAGAATGGACGAAAGATCGACCTGTGTTCCTGCTGGGCGATTTCAACGCCAGGCCGGGAGGGGACGTGTACCGGACATTCGTCGGAGAGGAGGGGGCGAAGGATCCTCTGCTGTTGAAAGACACTGTCGAGGGAGGCCGCGGGATAGACTGGATCCTGTACAAGGGAAATGTCGACGTCCTCCATTACGAGAAGGTGGACTACAATGTCGACGGCGTCTATCCGTCCGACCACAAACCGGTTTTCGTCGAATTCCAGATTCGCGGGAAATAGCTTTTGCCAAACGGCTCCGAACGACTTGCCCGCTAAGGGGCGGACCAGTCCAGGAGGGGCCTGAGATCAGCGGGGGGCTTGACGCTGGCGTTGGGTGGGGTCAGGAGGACGGCGGCACGCTGGGATTGGTTGGGCGCCAGCGCGAGTTCAAAGCCGATCAGGCGGGTGCCTGGGTTGGGGGCGTCGTGGTCGGCCTTGGGCGCGGTCGAGTAGGTTTTGAGCTGCGTCTTGGCGTCGGTTAGGACGGTCAGGTGCATGGTTTGGCCCTTCTGCTTGAGCAATGCTTGCTTGTCGCTCTGGAGATTCACCTCGGCGGGCGTGACCATTGCCCAGCGCACCTGGGCGGGTCGGTCTGTTGCCTGGAACTCGTCCTGGATCAGGATTTGCCCGGTCGGTAGCAGTGATGCGCCGCGCAGGGCTTTCACCAACTGGCCTTCGTAGAGCGAGGACATGTCGAAGACCACGTGAGGGAATGCCTGCTGATCCGAATAGCGCACGATCGGCGCGTGTCCCTTGACACGCTGGTGCTGCCCGTTGACCACCAGCGTGTTGTGCGCGAGGTTGTTGTAGCGGAAGATCGTCCAGCGTTCGGCGTCCTGGCTGCGACCCCAGAGGTTCATGCCACGCGATTCGATTTTGTGGTAGCTCTCGGCGCCCAAATCGGCGGCCCAGCGCAGGCCCGCCGCGTCGATGACGAAGGACCCCACGTCCATGTGACCATGGGAGACGCCAGGGGAACCGCCTTTGATCGCCAGGTAGACGGCGTCCGGATCGGTCCAGGACGTTCGGAACATGGCGACGCCATTACTGCTGCGCCCGCGCCAGGCGAGTTCCCGCGGAACGGCTGGTTCGCTCTGACCCCAGAGCAGCGCCAGCGGCGCCAGCCGGCTCTGGACCAGACGCGAGGGGTCCTGTGACAGCGCCTCCTTCCAGACCTGATGTTGACGCCAGGCAAGTGAGGGTTGATCGTACTTCTTCGCGAACCAGAAGACGGCCGGGACGAACCCACCTTTGGAGCCACTGTCGGGATAGTTGAAGTACCGCCCGGTCGGGCCGGCGACGTGCAGATAATAGGCCGCACAGCGGGCGAAGCCGGGCGCCTCGGAGAGTCCGAAGTCGGTTCCCAGAACCGATTCCAGCGCCGCCAGTAGGATGACGTTGTAGCTGGTCCCATAGACCCAGTAGCCGGGCCCTTCGGGATAGGCGCCATCTGGCTCGTAGTGGGCCATCACGGCCTGGACGCCATTGACGGCGCGATGGACCAGCTTGGGCGCCAACTCCGGTTCGTCCTCCATAAGGGCCAGGACGCCCAGCGTAATGCCCCCGTTGCAGACCTGGTTCCAGTTGTTCTGCCCGCGCACCCAACCCTTGTTGCCCAGCGCCGGCTGAATCCCTTTCTGCCGAATGGCTTTGCGGATCTTGTCACGGCTCGTCTGCGACAGATCGGGATAGAGCCAGTCGTATCCAATCGCCAGGGCGGTGGTCATCTCCGCGACGTCCAGGAAGTGACTCGGGTTCCAATCGGAGAAAGCCGCCGCGGCGAGCATTTCCTCTTCCGCACGCTTAAGGTAGATCGGCTTGCGGCTGAAACGATAAGCGGTGCTGAGATGAATCACACGATCGAGGCAACGTCGGGAGACGCCCAGCAGGCGTTTTCCCGTCTGGATACGTCGGACCGGCTCCTGAGGGACGATCGCATCGGCCTTGGCCTGCACGGCCTGATAGAAGGCCTGCAAGCGGGCGTTGGATTTCAGTTGAGTCTGGATCTGGGCCAGTTGCTTGTCCGTCATGAACAGGCGCGGATGGGGCGGCGTTGGTCGCTCGAAGGCGCTTTCCACTTCGGCCAAGGGAATATCGCGCAGTCCCGATGCGGCTTGGGCATGCGAGGCGATGAGCAAAGCGACGATGACGAACAACAGACCCAGACGTTTCATGGCAGTCTCCTCAGCATAGGTGGCGCACGACTTATAGCGTTCTTGCATTCTATCGGCCCATGCTCGGTCTGCCCAAGGAAAACTGTCGCATGGGAAACAGCACAACAGGATGGGTCGGTGCGCAAAATGGCCAAAGAAATACGCAAAGTAGCATTGCCAGACAAGGCCAGGATATGCGACAATGGACGGATGTGGTGGCAAAGCCTTTAGGAGATTCGCTATGCAGGTTCGTGGGCTTACCGACGGAAGGAAACGACAGGTTGGGGCGTTCACGCTCATCGAATTGCTCGTGGTGATCGCCATCATCGCTCTGTTGATGGGCATCCTGATGCCCGCTCTGCAGCGGGCGCGGGAGCAGTCGCGCAAGGTCGCCTGCGCCAACAACCTCAAGCAGCTTGGCCTGAGCCTGCACATGTATGGCAACGAAAACGACGGCAAGCTGCCGCTGAATCGGGCCAACCCCTGGCTGTGGGACATTGCTTACAGCACCACGGACTTCATCATCGCCAGCGGGGGCAGCCGGGACACGTTCTATTGCCCGGCCGATCCGACCAAGAACGGCGACATGTCCATCGTCTGGCAGTTCGGCCAGAATCCGGCGTTCGGGACAGCGATCTCCGACGTGGTCGAGCCCACGACCGGGCGCAGCGATCTGTATCGCGTTACGAGCTACTTCTGGATGATGGATATTGAGATAGGACGAGCCGAGGATCCGCTCTACGAACCGGGTACGCAGCCGAAACGCTGGATCAAGGACCTCAACGAGAAAGGGGCCGGCCAGGCCGAGTTGGTCATGGACGCGACGATCAGTGCGGACAAGGACCGTGAGAACGGTAATTTCGTCGAGGTCGCCGGCGGTACGTACACCCGGAACCAGATCTACGACCGCACCAATCACCTGCGTAAGGGCAGTCGGCCCGAAGGCGGCAACATCGTCTTCCTCGACGGCCACCAGGAGTGGCGCCACTTCTCCGACATGGAGGTCCGACTGAACCAGGTGCCGTACCATTGGTGGTAGCCGGCACCGAGCGGCCCGTCAGTTTTCTTTCAGGACGTTGTCGTCGGGCGCCCATTTCTTCTGCCAGGCGGGATAGTCCCGGGCCAGCAGGCTCGCGGGGGCATAGCCCAGCCAACTGTACCCATTGCGGCGCTCGTAGGAGATCTCGGCCAGCGTGTCCCTGGGGATGCCGTCCCGGCTGCAGAAGATCGGCTTGTTCGTCCCGATCTCATAGAACCGCGCCCACATCGGCGGGGCCGACGCGTCCTGGACGACCACTCTGTCCCAACCCTTGGGAAGGGCGGGATCCTCCTTGCGAATCACGCGGATGCCTTCGAGTTTGGCCTCGTCGAACCAGGTGACGGCCGCTTGAATCGCCTCGACGATCTCGAGCCTGGGCCGTTCGATTTCCATCAGGAATCTGACGATGCCGACGGACTCCGAGCCACTGATCGAGGGCAATTCATAACTGCGGGCCTTGGCCGGAGCGAACGTCGTTTCGTCGTGCTGGGCGCACCAGGCGGTCTTCTTGCCACGAACGACGATCTGACACTTGAGGATGCACGGAATCGCTTTTTCGATCGCGCGGGCTGCTCGGGTGCGCAGGTCTTCACTGACGAAAGCGAATTCGGGTGTCGGCCTGGCGATGTCACGCAGGGTGCGCATCACGCCGATCATGGCGCCGTCGTTGAAGGTGATCTGCGTGGAATACCCTCTGTCCCTGGGATAAAACTGCGGCCAACCCCCGTTGGCGTACTGGGCCTGCAACATGAACGCAATACCCTTCAACGCCGCGGCCTTGTAGCGCCGGTCAGGCGTGTTCTGATAGACCTTGGCCAGATGGCGCACTTCCGAGTGCGTCGCGCCGTTGTCGAAGGTCGTGTCGTCGCGATTCTTCTGAGCCAGGATCTTCGCCTTGGCCTCCTCCGTCGGGGTCTGATCCTCGTCGTAGTTCTTGGGCCAGCCGCCATTGTCGCGCTGGTGGAGCAGCATGATCTCGGCGAGACGGACTGCCTCGGTCGGGGCCGCGGCGCCGACGGCTTGGGACAGCGCCAGTGTTACGAGAATCATCATGGCTGTGAGTTGCGTTGTCTCGGTTCTCACGGGTCGTCCCGTCCTTTCTACCGCCGCGCTCATGGGCTCGGCCTGTTGCTGTCACCGGGTTCGTTCACTGCCGCATTGTACCACCGGCAGAAAAGGACTTCACGCCCATTCTGGGCCGGGACGCGCACCCCCACACAGTCTGGAGGAGGGAGAGGAATTGCGACTGTGCGGGGCGGTTAAGTACAATCGTATTTGGCAATGGCGGAGAGATCGGGCAGGCAGCGTGTGAACTGCAGAAACAAAGGCGGGCACCGTCTCCGTCATTTCATCACCCGTCGGAAGAAGAGTCCTTTCTTCCGCAACGGTGCCCACAGCCCTTCCTTGGACGATTACTTCCTATTGTAGGACCGAAGCGCCCGCTGTCAATTAGGGTAATTGCTTATATTGTGTCGTTAATTCCGATGAACATCTTTTCACCGATCAGGAGCTGTGCAGGCTGACAGGCGTACGCTACGGCGGTTTTCACGCAATATCTGCACGCTTGATCTTACCCTGTCAGTGAGGTACGATGTCGCACCATGCTGACTTTGATAAACGCCAATCGAATGCGTCCGCCGATCGCGCCGATCGGGCTGGAGTATGTGGCCGAGACGGCGGTCCGGCAGGGGGTCGAGGTCGATGTGCTGGACCTGGGGCTCTCTGGGGCGCCGGAGACGGCGTTGAGCGAGTATTTTGCCAGCCACAGTCCAACACTGATCGGGCTGTCCTTTCGCAACGTGGATGACTGCTTCTGGCCCAGCGCCCAGTGGTTCGTGCCCGACCTGGCGGACCTCGTGGCGAAGCTGCGGGATCTCACCGACGCGCCCATCGTTCTGGGCGGTGTGGGATTCTCCATTTTCGCCGATCGGATCGTGGAGTTCACCGGAGCCGATTTTGGCATCCATGGCGATGGCGAGCAGGCGGTGGTTGCCCTGTATCGCCAACTGCAGAACGGCAGGGCGTTCGAGTGCGTCGATGGTCTTCTCTGGCGTCAGGAAGGCCGGCTTGTTTGCAATCGGCCCGCTTGGCCGGCCGAGTTGTCGCTGCCCGTCCAGCGTCGGACGATCGACAACCTGGCGTACTTTCAACGAGGCGGTCAGTGCGGCTTCGAGACCAAGCGGGGCTGCAACCGGCAATGCCTGTACTGCGCCGATCCGCTGTCCAAGGGCGGCGCGGCGCGGATGCGAAAGCCGGCGGAGGTGGCCGATGAGGTCGCGGCTCTGTTGGCCCAGGGCGTCGACGTGCTGCACACCTGCGATGCCGAGTTCAATATCCCCGGAAGTCACGCCCTGGCGGTCTGCGAGGAGTTCATCCGGCGCGACCTGGGCCGGAAGGTGCGCTGGTACGCCTATCTGGCCGTGACACCCTTCGACGCGGAGTTGGCGGCGGCGATGGCCCGCGCCGGCTGCGTCGGCATCAACTTCACAGGCGATTCGGCCAGCGCCGCGATGCTCGAGACCTATCGCCAACCCCACCGGGCCGCCGACCTGGAGAATGCGGTCCGTTTGTGTCGCGACCACGGGATCAAGGTGATGATCGACCTGCTGCTGGGCGGGCCGGGCGAGACCCCCGAGACGGTCGCCGAGACGATAGAGTTTATCAAACGGATCGATCCCGATTGCGCCGGCGCCTCATTGGGGATTCGAATCTATCCAGGCACCGCGATGGTCGAGACCGTGATGAGCGAGGGCCCCCTCGAAGCCAATCCCGCCATCCGCCGCAAGTATACCGGTCCCTTCGACTTCTTCAAACCGACGTTCTATATTGCTAAAGAACTCGGCTCCGAACCGGCTCGATTGGTCAAGGATCTGGTCGCCGGCGACGCGCGGTTCTTCGAGCCGATGGCCGAGACGCCCGAGGCGGATGCGACCGACCACAACTACAACGACAACACGGAACTGACCGAGGCCATTGCCAACGGCGCCCGCGGCGCCTACTGGGATATCCTCCACCAACTCCGGAGCGCCTAGCCGAGCGCGCGGCGCCGTAGCGGATGCGAATGTTTGTACAATCCATGACAGGAGAGCAACAATGACTGACGATGTCCCCCAAGACCCGACGGACCCTCAAGTTCTCAAGCGCGCCATGAAAGCGTTTAAGAAGCGGCTCAAACTGATGCGTCTGGACGATGAATCCAGCCTGGGCGGCGGCCCCTTCAGCAGCGGTCGCGACTCGGGCATTGTGGCGATTCAGCCCCCGAATCAGTACCCCCGCGAGGTCTGGGACAAACTCGTGGAGTTGGGTCGGCTGCGACAAGGCGAGGGGGGACTCTATGAGTTGATTCGACCGCCCCAAACTCGCTGAGGTCCCCAGGAGGGCAGGATTCCTAAACCTTGCTCCGCGGCCCAGCCATGCGGTTATGGCCTTGGCGATGACGTGCATGGCGCCGTCGGTTAATCTTGTGTTAAAACCCGGCCGGCAGGTAAAGTTTCGCGAATCGCTATCCGATAGAGCAAAAAGCCGGTCGATATCGTGAAGGCGGAGTAGCGGTTCCGGCTCAGAGCAAGGTAAGGTAAGCCGCGGCGGCAGCGCCGCAGGAGGAAGCCATGGAGAACATAGCCGTTCCACGGCCGCACGGAGACGAGACGGACCGGTCGAGCATGTACATGTGTCTGCTGGAGGCCTCAAAAGGGCTCACGGTCAAGCAGGTCATGAGCAAGGGTGTTGTGACCATCACGTCGACCGACACGGTCCAGGCGGCGGCGCGAATCATGTCGGAAAGCCATCTCTCTTGTCTGCCGGTCGTCGATGAAGGTTTGCTCAAGGGCATCCTCACGCAGCGCGACGCCCTGAAGGAAATTGTCGAGGGGAACGGCTCGGAGTCGGCCCGAGTGGCCGACCGTATGGAACTGGATGTCCGCACCCTGTCGCCGGAAACATCAATCCTGGACGCCAGCCGGATCATGGATAGCGCGGGGATCAAGTGGCTTCCCGTGCTCGCCGGTGAGCAGTTGGTGGGGGTGGTGACACAAAGCGATGCGACGCGCTCCATCACTTCGCTCGTTCAGATCACGAAGATGGCGGCCGTGATGAACACGGACGTCACCGCCGTCGAAGCGGCGACGACCGTGCTGGAAGCGACGCGCGTTATGCTCAACGAAAACATTTCGTGCTTGGTCGCCGTACACCATCACAAGGTGGTGGGTATCCTGACCGAGAAGGACATCGTCAAACGCATCACGGCCGATGGACAAGATGCGCGCACCACGCTGGTTGCCGACATCATGACGTTCCCGGTGGTCTCCGTATCATCGACCGACTGCGTGTTCAGTGTCTGTCGACTCATGGATCACCGGCACATTCACCGTGTGCTGGTCATGAATGACGACAAGGTCTATGGCATCGTCACGCAAACGGATATTCTCAGAGCGCTCAAGGCGGCCCTGCTGCGTGCGGAAATGGTCGGCATCGATCAATGATCGCGCAGGAAACGCGCGCGGATGATCGCGATGGCCTGAGGGTCGGCGTTGACAAACTCCGGGGTGTTGGCCGCGCGATCCGGCGCCGTCAGATGGGCCAGGAGGACCGGCGGCGTACTGTTGCCGTTCTCGTCGATATGGGTCAGGCACAGTTGCGTGTGGTCGGAGTAAGCTTTGGAGGCGAAGACCAGCCACTTGCCGTTCGGTGAGAAGCTGTGCCAGGAGTTCATACGCGGCGTATTGCAGCGGAGGCGCCGGGCGAGACCCCCCTGGGCGCCGATGATGTAGAGTTCGCTGTCGGGTTGGAGCAGCATGTAGCTGCGCGCCCGGCAAAACACGATCCAGCGTCCGTCGGGCGAATAGCGGGCGAAGAAATTGCTCATGCCATTGTGGGAGGCCCCTTCGAGAGGCTCGGCCTTCCCTCCTTGTCCCCCGTTGAACGGAATGTGGTACAGGTCGAATCGGAAGGGCTCCTCGTCGGCGATGAAGTCTTTGCACTCGTTCGGGGTCAGCCAGACGGCGCCCTGGTGTTTGGTCCGGCTCAGGTCGGGCGCCGGGGCGCGGGCGAAAACAATGCGACTCCCATCGGGACTCCAGACTGGATTGCTCTGGATAAAGGCCGGGTCGTCGGCGCCGGGCAGCGCCTGGAACTCCTTCGTTTGCCTGTCGTAGACGCACAGAATTCCCTTGACGGGGAAGAATACTTGGGAAAAGGCCGGGTCGGGGCAAGCCACGAAGACGGTGATGTCGCTGACGGTGCTGATGACGTAGCGCCCGTCCGGGGAGATACGGGACAGCAATCCGTGCGTGGTGTCCCCGTCGCCGAAGTCGGCCCAGGTGATGATGTCACGTCCGGCCAGTTCCATCTCTTGCTGGACCGGCGCGATGGCGTAGGAGCCCTTATCGCTGGCGTAGTCCACGTCCATCGCCAGTGTCGCGCCGTCGGCACTGAAGGAGTGGCAGTTGCCACAGACGGGCAGACCTGTCAGGACGATCGGTGGCGTCGAGTCAATCGATCCGAAACGCCAGCGGATGCGGGACAGATGCTTGTTGGCCTCGAGAAAGGGCAATTCCACTTCGCGGTAGAACAGCGGCGCCCCCACGGGGTCCCGGGAGGTCCGAAAGGATATCCTGGCCCGCGAGAGAACCCTGATCGGCCGGCCCGGACGGAGGCCGAGGATGACCACGCGGGCGGGGTGCTTGGCAGAACGGCGCTTGATCTTCTCCCAGTCCTCTCGAGGCGGGGTCCAACGGGGCCGTCGTGTCACGAAGTTCAGATTCGAGGCAGTTCCGGGCAGTTCGATTCGGACCAGCCAGGCGCGGCAGGCCGCGGCCCCGTCGCGCCAGCGAAACAGCGGGGGGACCATCTCCGGGGGAAACAGCGTGCCGTCCAGGGGATGCTCCAGCGTGATGTCGTTGTAGTCGGCGTGTTCCCGATAGGCGTCCAGGATGTCCTCGACGCGGTAAGTGTTCAGCGGCAGGGTCCAATACAGGAAGGCCGCAACGAGCAGCGTCGCGACAGCGACCATCGTTCTTATCGACTTGCTGCGCATCGGCGCCCTTCCATTTCCTTCCGTTGGCGTTCTGCGAGTCCTGCTCGAAACCCGATAGCTGTGCCGCGCTCACTGTACCGCATCCGGGTCTCGCCGGGCAAGAGAATTGACGGTCCGGGGACGCATCGGGTATGGTGGATCGCAGTCTTCATCGCGGCGTTTTGCCGGGTGAGATGTGACGAGACCATAGCCGTCGGGAGACTGCAAGTAAGGAGTGGACGAATGAGAAAGCTGCGCTGGATACTAGCCGCAAGTGTTGTATTGGCCGCCATCGTGATGGCCACCGGCTTGGTCGCCGCACGAGGGGAGGACGCCGAGTCGCCTGGGGTGCGACTGCCGGGTGCTAGATGCGTCATCGACGCGATAGAGTATCCGAGCCTGCAAGCGGCTCTGGATGCCTTGCCGGCTACCGGCGGGGCCGTTCGTTTGCCGCCCGGTACGTTCGAGATCACCGAACCGCTGAGGGTCGGGGTCTCCGATGTGCTCATCGAAGGGGCCGGCACCGCTACGCATATCAAGAACATCAATACTGAGGGCGGCAGCGCCCTGGTTCTTCAGCATCCCAGCGGCGCCGAGAATCGCAAGGCCGAGTTATGGCGTCTCCGCGTGGCGAATCTGCGGCTGACGGGCAATCCGAAGAGCGGTCATGGCATCGAGGCCCGCCGCATCAACGAGATTTTTATCGAGGGCGTCTCCGTCAGCCACCACGGTCGCGATGGCATTCATCTGTACTTCTGCTATGAAGATCCGCGCATCTGCGATTCGCTCATTACCTACAACGGCCAGACGGGCTTGAATCTGATCGGTTGTCACGATATCGTGGTTGCCGCCAATCAATTCGAGGAGAACAAGGACGCCCTCCATTGCACCGATGGGTACAACCTGTGCATGACGGGCAACAACCTCGACGACCATCTCGCGCACGGCGTTGTTATTGAGAACACCTACGGCTCCGTGGTTTCGGGCAACATGATCGAGGAGTGCAATGGCACCGCGATCGTTCTGGATCGAGACTGCTATGGCATCGCTCTCAGCGCGAATGTTATCGCTCATAACACCACCGGGGGCATCGATCTGCGCGACGCGCACGGCTGCACGGTCAGCGCGAACACGTTTACGATTGTCAAGCGGAATGCGGTCCGCATCGGTCCGGAGAGCGGACGCATCACGGTGTGCGGGAACAATTTCTCAGACAGCTACATCGGGGGCGACGAGGTCAAGCGGGCTGACAACGATCGAGAGGCCTCCGGGCTCGTCCTGGCCGGCGCGGCCGACGTTGCGGTGGTCGGCAATCTGTTCTCGTCGGTCGGTCCGAAGGCTTTGGCCGTTGAAGGGGAGCCGAGCGTTCGCGTTCTGTTCGGCGGCAATCTCCTCCGGGATGTCTCCAGCGACCATGACCGGTTGGAGCGGGCTTTGGTCGAAGGCAACCTCGAAGACTAGAGGTGCTGGGCGGAGAAGGCGGGCAACGAATCGACGTGCGGCGCTGCCGGTCTAGTTGGTGGCGGCCACCGTCTCCATGCCGCTGCGGAGCATGTCCAGCGCCTTGCCGGCCACCTCTTGCACGCGCAGCGGTGCGTCGGGGGCCTCGGGCCGCAGGACATAGGGGTAGATCTCTCCCGCGTTGGTGAGACTCAGGGAGAGGGGCTCTTGTCGCTCATCGGCTTGGGCGAAGAGTCGCCTGATCTCGTCGAGGAGTGGCTCGAGTTCGGTGCATGCGTAATAATCTGCCATCATGCGTTCCTTTCTCATTAATCTCACACACTCCTCCGAAGCCGTGAGAATCTTATCGACCCGATCTGGAGGCATGTTTAGCAGTTTCTTGGGATCTCCCACAGAAATTTGGGCCCGCGACGACGAGGCCGAAACCCCGCCCGCGTCGATCAGTACAGGGTGAAATTGGGTCCGGTCCCGAGCGGGGCGGGGGCGGCGGCCTTCTTGCCGTCGGCATTGCGGTAGATGTAGACCCTCTGCGGCGTGGCGATCGTCAGGTCGGCAATTCCGTCGCCGGTCATGTCTCCGATGAGCAGACTCTTCTCGTAGCTGCCCTTGACGTTGGCTGGTTCGGCGCCGGGGGCCGCCAGGGTGGCGATTCGGACGCCGCGATGGTTGTAGATGCCTCCACTATGGGCGACGACAATCTCATCCAGGCCGTCACCGGTCCAGTCGAGCAAGCCATGATGTCGGCTGTAGTTGGTCGTGAGTTGGCCCAGCACCTGGCCTTTCTCGTCCAGCACGCAGAGCGGACTGGCGCCGTAGGGCCGGTGGTCGATATCGACGAGGATCTGAGGGGCGGATCGGCCCGGGATGATACGCCCGATATCGATTGACTCGTAGTGATGGCCTGACATTTCCCACAACGCCTTGCCGTTGCCGTCGATCAGCGCGATGTTGTTGGCCCCGCAACAGGTCAGGGCGATACGGAATTCGTCGGGCGCGGCGCCGCGCTGCAGAACCCGGGCGCAATCGAGATGGCCTCGTTTCTGGTCGATCTCCTCAGACTGAAAGACCCAGCGCACCGAGCCATCGGCGTTGAGCATCGCGTAGCCGGCCATGATCTCGTCGCGGCCGTCTCCGTCCAGGTCGATCGGACGGGGCTGGTGGGCTGTGCGGTAGCCGCCCGGATCGGTCACGGTCCAGAGCATCGTACCCTGAGTGTTGTAGGCCCAGATGCGATGGTAGCGGTCCTTGACCATGAAGTCGCAAGCTCGACTGCCACCGGCGAGATTGCAGAACACCAGGCAGTCTGTGGCGTCAGTGGCGATCGCGACACGCTGCAATTGCTTTCCGGTCGCGCCGTCCAGAGCGATGACAGCGCCCTTGGTGCAGAGGACGACATCGTTGCGACCGTCGCCGTTCCAGTCGTGGATCTGACAGGCGACGTCGTGGTGCCAGACCTTGCGTCCTGGGTCGGGGTTACCCCAACGCCACATCACGGCGCCGTCCAGCTTTTGCACGACGGCCGTGCTGGTGTAGTGCACGTCGCCGACGTTGACGTTCTCGCAACTGACGATCTCGACGGCGTGATCGTTGTGGTCCAGATTGCCCGCGACGACCCATTGGCCGCCATGGCTGGGATCGAGTTGGACGATGCGCCAGGGATTGACGACGGGGACATCGTCGCTCGGCGTGCTCGTGTCCTGCGTGTCGAAGGGCGGGACATCGGTCTCATCCTCCTGCACTGGAGGCTGATTCTCCTTCCCGATAAGGAAGACTGACCTGCAAGGGGGCAGCGCCAACTTGACCTTCGTGACGTTGCAGTCGCCCTCTGTCGTTTGGACAGCCTTAGCCGGTCCGATCGCGCCGGTATGGGGGTCCCAGGCTTCCAGGTTCAGTTGTCCTCTCAGTCGGGCGGTGGTCTCGATGGGCGTAGCGCCGATATTGGCGAAGAGATAGACATGGGTGCCGTCATTGGTCTTATGGATGTAGCGCAGGACCCGATCGTCCTCGAATTCCACGTCGTAAGCCCCGAGCGCGGTATCGAGCGCACTGCGCAACGTCGTCGCATCGAGCGTTTCGAGGTGACTGGCGATTCCGCCCTCGTCGTTACGCTTGGCGTCGGCCCCGAACATCGCCTCGATCGTGCGGGTGACGTCCTGGTCATGCCCGAACTCGGCGGACTTGCCAGGCAAGCGCCCGGTCGCAATCACCTTGCCCCCGGCGTCGTAGAAGGCCTTGATCTTCTTGAGACTGCTCCAGTGAATCGTTTCATGGCCGGGCAGGATGAGGACCTTGAACCGCTCGGCGTGGATATCGTTCTGCAGGGCCAGTTCGTTGCCCTCGATCGTGCAGCGCTCCTCCAGCACTTCGGGATGCAGGAAGGCATAGTCGCGACCGACCCCGGTGATCAGGCACTCGCCCACGTCGACGTAGTCGGCTTCCGGGACCTCGACACCGCCTTTGTAGTGCCCGAGCGGCCCGTCGAGATGGTGACTGCCCTGGAGGGTCGCGATGGGATACAGCACGGCGATGTCACAGACGTGCTGAGCGTCGTTCTGCAGCATGATATTGAGGCGAGCGAGGTACGTGTTGAACTCGGCCAACTTCTCGGCATAGATCGGGCTGCGATACGACAACTCCGGCTTGAATGTCACGTGCTTCTCGTCGTACCAGACGGCGTGGGGGATCAGAAGGTTGATTCCCTTGGTGTACTGCTCCATGGCGACGGTGTAGATCGCCTCCCAACTGAGATTGCCCATGGCGCCGTAGGTTTCGGACATGACCAGCGTCTTGTCCCAGTTGTAGGCGGCCGAACTGATGACCTTATAGAACCGCTCGGCCGGGCGGTTGCCCCCGATCTTGTCGATGCCCGGGATGGCCTGGTGCTGGAAGCACTTCATCAGGTCGCCGGCCACGCTGACGGGGTTAATCACTTCCTCCTGGTCCTGGTGCCCCGTCGCTTCGATCCCATGCGCGTCGCACCAGTCCTGGATACGCTTGGGGAAGCCGGTCGCGTACAGTTCGGCGCGGAATCCAAACAGGTAGTTCCGCGCCGCCTGCGTCTCGGGGCCGATGTCGTACCACAGGGCGGGATAGTAGGGCCTCGAGTCGAACCCATGCTTGCGTTCGAATTTCTCGTTGAATGTGTCCGTCCAGACGCGGCCGTTCCCGCGGTAAAGCGTGGGCTCGTCAAAGAAGGTCGAATCGATGGTGGTTCCGAAGTGCTCTGGGAATCGGTCGTAGTACGCCTGGTGGGTCATCTTGATGAACTGGTCAACCGCGTCGGGGTCGAGGTAATCGCAGCAGGGGTAGCCATCGGTGACGCAGGTGAAGAGCATGACCTTCCACGTCCCGGCCGGGACCGTCCAGCGCAGCATCCCGTCCTGGATACGCGATGTAACGTCGATCCGTGCGAGAGTCTTGGTGTTCATGGCTACCGCGCTCATGAGTTTCCCTGGCGGCAGGGGCTGCTCGTAGACGTTGGGCCCGACGATGACGCGCTCGTGCTTGTCGAGTCGCTTGAGCGTCGCGTTGGGATGCTTCTGCTGAAACAGGCTGACATCGCGCGAGTTGGGCGCCCCGGCCGAGCCGCTCGGGAAGCCATACTCGTCGTAGAGCGACATGGTCATGCCTAGTGCCTTCGCCTGCTCCAGCGCGGCGCCATAGAGCGCGAAGTACTCTTCGCTCAGATAGCCGGGTGCAAAGCTTTTGCCGAAAGGCAGAATGCCAAACCCGCCGTACTTGCTCAGGTCCTTCGATTTCTGCATCTGCTCGCGGACGACCTCTGCCGTCACCTCGGTATTGTTCCAAAACCACAGCGGTCGGGGCCAGTACTGGACAGGTGGGTTCGCAAACGCCTCCTGATCCGGTTCGCCCGCCCGCGCAGTGGAGCAACACGCCGCTACGCATGCAAGGACAATGATGGATGTCCCGATGGTCACTATCGAACTGAGTCGCATATCTGTCTCCTTACCGCAATTGCAACAACTGAATCCCTGTCGTGGTTCTATCACGTTCGCCCCCATACGGCAAGAGGCGTCGCCGGATCCATCGTGCAAAGATCAGGTCTGTTCAGCTTCGTTCCGCTCCCCGTCATTCCGACTGGAGGGCCACGGAACGTGGGCCGCAATGGAGGAATCTCCGCCAAGCCGAGCATCGCGTCACGTCCACAGGGAGATTCCTCCGTTTCGCCTTCGGCTCCAGTCGGAATGACAGCATGGGTGTGCGGCGTCACGAATGCGAGAAAAGGCTTCGAAATCCCCGCCCAAAACGCTAGAATAGACTCCAGTGAGGACGGCACGCGGGCCAGGGACGTTTTTCTCGCAGAATTGTGTGGGCCCTACGGGATAGACGCGCGTCGGAATGCATGGGCGACGCCGCCTGAGTGCGGCCCGGACGCCATCATACGACGAAACAGGACAATCTGGAGAGAGGCGAAATGGAGAGGACCAGACCATTCCATCCGGCAGTGACGATCTGCATGCTCGTCGGTGCGCTGAGTCAGATCGCGCTGGCCCAATATGGCGGCGGCACGGGTGAGCCCAACGACCCCTATCTGATTAGCACGGCCGAGCATCTTAAGAGCCGCAGTGTCAGATCTTCCCATTGGGATCGGCACTTCAAGCTGATGGCCGATATCGATCTCGGCGGCAGGACATTCAAGAGGGCGGTTATCGCGCCGGACATGAGCGACGAATCCTCGTTTCAGGGCACGCCCTTCACGGGGACCTTTGACGGTAACGGACACGTTATTAGGGGCCTGCGCATCATTGCCGATGCGGACTGCGACAACCACCTGGGTTTGTTCGGCCAGTTGAACGGAACCGTGCATGATCTGGGCCTTTCGAACGCCTTAATCCAAAGCGGTTCGGACGGTTCCTATCTGGGCGTCCTGGCCGGCGATTGTGACGGCACGATCGAACGTTGTTACGCTGAGGGCTGGGTCCTTGGCGATTTCGGCGTTGGCGGCTTGGTGGGAGCTACTGGCGGAGATGCCCTTGTGGTCGATTGCTATGCGCAGGTCGAGGTGAGCCTCTTTGAGGGCAGCTCGCATGCCGGCGGCTTGGTCGCAACCAACGGCGGAGTCATTCAGACCAGCTATGCCACCGGGAGCGTGGATGGCATGACTTCGTATCATAGCCCGGGCGGTCTGCTGAGCGTCAGCTACGGCCCGGTCATACTCAGTTTCTGGGACATGGAATCGTCCGATTTGTCGGTCAGCTACGGCGGGTTCGGGAGGACGACGGCCCAGATGAAGACTGCTTCGACTTTCATGGGCTTCTCGGGTGACGTGTGGGAACTGACCGAGGGGGACTACCCCCGCCTCGCCTGGGAAGGAACGGGAGGGACGCCTCTGGACAACGAGATGGACCGCACCTATGCGGGTACGGGCCTGGAGGAGGACCCTTTCCTGCTGGCGGACGCTAACGATTTGCTCGCGCTGGCTTGCCGCCCGGATGACTGGCAAGCCTGCATCGAATTGATCGAGGACATCAATATGGCTTCGGTTGAGTCGTATCCGACGATCGCGGATTTCAACGGTGTTCTAAACGGTAATGGCCATGCCATTCGCAATCTGCGTATCCACGAAAACACGAGTCTGCTTGGTCTGGTGGGCTACATGCACCCCGGCGCAGCGATCGAGGGCGTCAGACTCGAGGATGTCAGTATTTCGGGATACTCGAGACTGGGAGGACTGGTCGGATATGCCGAAGGGGGACGGATCGCCGACTGCGCGGTCACGGGGACACTCGATGGGGCGTTCAAGATAGGAGGGTTGGCTGGACACCTTGAAAGGGTACCCATTACGGGTTGCTACGCAGACGTAACGATTGTGGCCGGCGACAGGGCCGACATCATCGGAGGGCTCGTGGGATATGCCAGCGGGCGTTCCCAGGATGAGGAATGCGTCATCCTGGATTCCTATGCCGTTATGAACCTTGAACTGGGAGATCAGGCGATGTTCTGCGGCGGGCTCGCCGGATCGATATGGGGGGTTGCCATACGTAATTGCTACGCCGTCTCCCAGTTTACGCTGGGTGAGGACCCCAGATTCATCGGTGGTTTGGTCGACAGCGACTCAACCGACACCATCGAGAGTAGCTTCTGGAACAGCAATGTTTCGGGTCTGACGGAAAGCACCGTCGGGACGAGGCTCACGACAGACCAGATGATGACGGCCGCGCCGTTTCTGGCGGCGGGTTGGGACTTTGTGGGGGAAGATGAGAACGGTGTCGAGGATGTCTGGTGGATCGATGAGGGGCGGGGCTATCCTCGGCTTTGGTGGGAAGCGGATTTGAGTTTCTAGTTTTGAGTTTTGAGTTGTGAGTTCTTGGGGTGATGGTGTCGCTGGGCGCGGGCTGGATGCCTGCGCCCAGCTATGAGCATCTTCTGTTTGGATCAGTCGAGGATGACTTCGTCTTTGTATTCGGGGACGCAGACTTCCCAGCCGGTTTTTTCGTGGATGTAGTCGCCGAAGCTCTTGGCGCTTTCGGCTTCGCCGTGGACGACGAAGATCTTCTTCGGGTGGTTCTTCAGCGAGCTGAGCCAGTGCAGCAGTTCGTCCCTGTCGGCGTGGGCGCTGAAGCCGTGGATCTGCACGATCTTCGCTTTGACCTGGCGCTTCTCGCCCAGGATGCGGACTTCCTTCTCGCCTTCGACGATGCGCCGGCCCAGCGTGCCGATGGCCTGATAGCCGACGAACATGATCGTGCTCTCGGGCCGCTCGATGTTGTTGACGAGGTGGTGTTTGACGCGTCCGCCGGTGCACATGCCGGAGCCGGCAATGATGATGGCGGTGCCCCGGATGTGGTTAATCGCCTTGGATTCGGTCGAGGTCTTGGTATACTTCAGACCGGAGAACGTGAACGGCGATTCCCCATTTCGCATGAACTCGTTCATCTCTTCGTCGAACAGTTCGGAGTGCTGTTTGAACACCTTCGTGATCGCCCCGGCCATTGGGCTGTCGAGGAAGACCATCAGGTGGGGGATCGCGTCTTCGGTGAGCAATTCGTTGACGTAGTAGAGCATTTCCTGGGAGCGCTCCAGGGCGAAGCTGGGCACGACGATATTGCCGCCGGCGGCGCGCGTGGCGTTGATCACCTCGGCGATCTCGGCCTTGACGTCGCCCCGTCCTCGATGGACGCGATCGCCATAGGTGGACTCGACGAGGATGTAGTCGGCCTCGTCAATCTCGGCCGGATCGCGAACGATCGGCCGGTGGGGACGCCCGACGTCGCCGGAGAACAGGACGCTGCGTGTTTCGCCATTCTGTTCGATGCAAACGTGGATAACGGCCGAACCCAGGACGTGCCCGGCCTCGCAGAAGGTCGCCTTGATGCCCGGGACCAATTCGACCGGGTTCTTGTAGCGAACCTTTTTGAACAGGGGCAGCGCCGCCTCGACATCGGCGACGTCATACAGCGGCTCGTAGGGATGGGGGCTCTTGCGTCCCTCGCGTTGGTGTCGCTTGCGCTTGTACTCGGCGTCTTCTTCCTGGAGCCGGGCCGAATCGAGCAGGATGATGCGGACGATTTCCGCGGTGGCCGCCGTGCAGTAGATCGGACCCTTGAAGCCTTCCTTGACGAGCTTGGGCACCAGGCCGCAATGGTCCAGGTGCGCGTGGGTCAGCAGGACCGCGTCGATGCTGTTGGCCGGGAAGTCGAACGGCTCCCAGTTGCGTTCCTTGAATTGGCGTTCCTGGTAGAGACCGCAGTCGACGAGCAACCGCGTTCCGTTGACCTCCAGCATGTGGCGCGAACCGGTGACGTTCTGGGCGGCGCCGAGGAAGCGTAGTTTCATCTGCATGTGTTGGACCCTCAGTCTATCTGCGAGCAAGTGCATAAAACATCCAGTATACCGCTCAGAGGCCGCCATGTCAAACGACGCAACGCCGGGATAGGCCGGCGGGGTGGACTCGTCTTTGTGGGGAGATCCCCCCACGCGGGCCGCGAATGTGACACGCGCCACCGCCGCTCAAAGCCCAGTCGTGACGTACGCGGCTGTCTTTTTGTCCTTTTTTGAGGTTTTCTCGATATTTCCGTCCACAATCGCACGCCGACAGACGCTTTGTCGCTTAGAGGGTGCGGAAGAGTTGTAGCCGTTCTTGCTTTGCCGCAAGCACCGGTTCTTTGAAATATCGCGCGATTTCCCTGTATGGAGAGGTGAAGGCCACCCACTTGGCGAGAATCGTCCTTTTCGATTGGGTAAACGCGACGGCCCATCCGGGACGGGGCGAGCCGACCAACTCTCCCCCCAGCCCGGCAGGTAGCTTGAATGGCAAATCATACGTGATATGGCTCAAATGGGGGTGGTGACAGGAACACGAACATCTGCCCGGAAGACGGCGCGTCGAGACGAGGGCATTGGCGGAATCGTTCGTTGCGTAGTCCGCCGGATTCGGCGAGCAACAAGGATGCACGATGGCTCGGCGACAAGGCTATGAAGAAAGGAGGTTGGATACTTGGCGCCTGATGTCTGAACAAAGAGATGTGAGGTAGAGATCAGTAACGCAATAACAGAGGATAATTGAAAGGGAGATTCACTATGAATGCAAAGAACCAATGGAGGGTATTTGCACTAGCGGTTCTCTTGGCTGTCACCGTCAACCTACCCAATGCAGAGGCACATGTGGGTCGATATGAGCTGACTGTGACCACCGACGGCGATGCGTCTGGCTCGACGTATGAAGTCACTGGAACCGTGAAGAGAATTGGGGTCGCCGGCGAAAATGCCTATACAAACGGATACGCTTTCTGCTCGGCAGATGCCTATACCGAGGCGGTGGGAGACAGCGCCAATCTGTACAAGTATGCCTGGGCTTCCGTACGCTATGAATGGGAATGGGATGGCCCCCCAGGCGAAGAGCCTGGCGGAAGTTTGTACTGGGAAAACGACGGAGACGGCGATGCTACTGTTAGCGGGGAGAACCTTAACTCCGGTGGTTCGGCTACGAGTTCGGGTTCTGCATCCAACACAACAAGGGTCAGTCCGCCTGAGAGCAGCCTTTCATCGATGGAGTGCGAGGCACAAGGTTCTGTCACGAACAATAATTTGGCCACCGGGGATGCGTCGAGCGAAGGAGACCCAGCGGATCCTCACACGATCGACCCAACAAAGGTGCCCGGTTGCGGTAAATATCGTTACGCTGTGAGTTGGAATGGCTTTCACTCTGACACAGACAGTATCCCTGCCGGGACCACCATGTTTGTTCTAGTGGGCGGGGCCGTATGTCAGTGCGAGTCGGACACAGACTCCAGCGCAACCATGACAGGCACATCGGACGCTTCGTCCACCGCCAGTGTCTGGGCTTACGCGTCCTTCACCTCGAATTAGGTTCGGTGGCGATTCGCCGTCTCCTTAGCATCGTGAGGTGATTCGAATGACCGACACCGGGGGCGCTGTGCCGGCGTTCCCGGTGTCGGGATAGGAAGCGTTCTTTTTGTGCTATAAATCGAGAAGGGTCCGGCCAACGGGCGACGTCGGCCAAGAATATATCGAGGTATAACTATGCTAGAGCCAACTGCGAGGTCCATCGCCCATCGCCTTTCATGGCCCAGGGTCGTATTCGGCGCCCTGATGCTGTTGTGTCTATGCCTGAACTCACATCAAACCCTATCGGCTGCGGGGGAGCAAGAAGCCGGGAAGGACCTGGAGGGGCTGGCCAAGAAAGCCGCTCTCAAGGCTGCGACGAAGAGGGTCACGGCGGGATTTGCGCCGTCCCTGGAAATGAAGGAAAACGCCGATTTCCTACTGACGCCGGTGCTACTTGTGCAGGAAGCCATTCGAGATGATGTGGTGATTACGTATCCTTGCGAATAGGGGCCCAGAGACAATGACGGACCGGACGAGGCTTTTGTGTCATCTGTTGGTTAGCGCCTGGAGTATGGGAATCGGCATGACGACGGTCGCGACCGCCTCACCCAGGGTTTCTCCAAAGGACAGCGATGCTCGGGCGGTGCGTTTCGACACGATCATCGAACTGAATGCTCCTCTGTGTCGGACACACGTTGCGATCTTCGCCCGGTGCTGGGTATCGGGCGATTCTTACCGGATCGCCGTGGTGTGGGCCGAGCCCCATGCGGGCGTCTTGAATTTCCCTATCTACCCACCGACTCTCAATGTGGCCAGCGATCCGAATTCCTTCACCATCCGGCATCAATTCATCCCCAGGTACGACGGCACGTACTCCAAACCGTTGGGGCAACGCGGTCCATTTCGACATCGCTTCAACGGCTACAATTTCTCTGACACGCGTTTTGCCGAACAGGAAGCACTGGACATGCGCCTGTACACCAACGATCTTCCTGCACTACAGGAGGCAGGCGAAGGAGATATTCAGCGTCTATTCGACCTGCCCCATTGGCCGGGAGGAAACCAAGAGAGCGGCCTTTCCCAAGCAAGGGCCCACATGAGCGATCAGCGTCTCGACACGTTACACCTGCTCGACGACAGAGGAGACTTGCTCAAAGCTATCGATTACCAGTACGCTGAACAGGACGACGAGATGCGTCTGCAACAGCAGACGGTGCTTCTGCCGGAGCGTCCCATGACAGTGGACTTCGGCGAAAACCGACCGACCATAACCATCGCCGGTGAAAAGCGAGAGTATTCCCAGCTTGAAACGACCCACCATGCCGGCGGTCGTCGATGCGCTGTGGACTATCAGCAGATCGACCTGGGAGGCCGGAAAGTTTCGCTCCCCGCGTGCGTCACCGTGTCCCGGAAGAATGGGAAGCGGGTGCTGCGATCGGCACGACTGGGCCGCTTCACTCCTTGTGCCTATGACGCAAAACAGATTGCGCAGGCTGCTGAGCAGTTTAGTCTGCTCGATCCCGAAGAAATCAAGTGCCGCGATCTGCTCCTGCGATACTGGCTCAAGGACCCATCCGACATTAACCGGGTTGACGCTGATGCGTTGCGGCTACTGCGCACCCATTTCAACAACACGTCGGATCGCGACCCGGTCCTGGGTCGACAGCTCAAGCGAATCAACATCCTCCTGCAGTTAGACTGGATGCTCGGGGATACCACGCAACTGGATTGTGACTTCCAGCGCTACCTGTCCCTACTGAGTGACAACAACCTCGACAAGATGGTTCTCTTTGGAGGCCAGTGCGCTATCGACCTGACCCTTCGCTGGGGATACATCCCCATCACTGACAGCCTTATCAAGACGTGGGTGGACGCTGCGATCACTGGCAATGACACCGAGACGATTCTCGACTTCGCCGCTGCGCACATTGCCCGGGGACGCCTCTACAGTGTCGTCAGGCTGATGGACGCACTCCAGAATACCAGGCGATTATCACCGACGCAGGAATATGCTGTGCGCGCCCTTCATTGCATTGCGTTGGCACGCCTGCATGCAATGCTTGCCGACCCGGACAACATTAAGAAGGAACTGGATATCGCGCAAGCTCGATGGATCCTTGCCAAGACCGATGCCGTCAGCCTTGGTGCACAACTTGCGGAGGAATTGGGAAAGGCCCAAGAACTCTTCGGCCGCTTCGAGCAGCCAACGCGGGAAAACAGGACTCTGAAATCGCGTCTCGACCAGATCCGATCACAAAACCAGAGCGCCGCGTCTCCTGACGCCTCGGCACAATCTCCGTTGGCGATAACACCGTGACGAACCGCATGCTGTAGGGACCGGGGGGGCTTAGAAGTTGTTGTTGTAGTATTCGGGTCGGCCGTCGTCGCTGTCGTAGCGGGTGCTTTCCTCGCAGTCGCCATCGACGCGGATGCGCTCGATTCGTTCGGCCTGCTTGGTGTTGCTGTCGACGGTGACCAGGACCCCGTTGATGCGGACGTCGCCGGTGGCGATCTCGAACGGGATCGGCATCTGGGTGCGGAAGGCCTTCAGGACGCTGCTGCGCTTGCGGCCCAGGACCGAATCGTGCGGGCCGGTCATGCCCACGTCGCTGATATAGGCGGTGCCTTTGGGCAGGATGCACTCATCGGCGGTGGCGACATGGGTGTGGGTCCCGAAACAGCAACTGGCCCGACCGTCGAGGTGGTAGCCCATGGCGATTTTCTCGCTGGTCGCCTCGGCATGGAAGTCGACCACGATGATGTCGGCCTCCTTCTGGAGCCTGGGAATCCATTTGTCAGCGGCCGCGTAAGGGCAGTCGGCCGGCTTCATGAAGAGGCGTCCGATGAGGGTGAGCACGCCCACCACCGGGCCCTTGGCGGTCTTGTACATCGCGATGCCTCGCCCGGCCGCGTGCTCAGAGAAATTGACTGGCCGGGTGATGTTGTCCGTTCGCTCCAGGGTCTCGATGATATCGCGTTTGCGGAACGTGTGGTCGCCCAGCGTGACGAGATTGACCCCGTAGCGGAGCAGTTTGTCGTAAATCTGTGGGGTCAGGCCCGAGCCGCCCGCGGCGTTCTCGGCGTTGGCGACCACGCAGTCGATGGACCGCTCCTCAATCAGCGGTCTGAGCTTGTCGGCCAGGATGCGCCGGCCGGGTCGGCCGACGATATCGCCTATGCATAGTATGTTCAATCGCATCGCTGCCCCCCGGTGCAAAGATCGGGACTATTCGATTCGTTCACTACTTGGCGTATTCAACGCAACGGACCTCACGCAGCAGCGTGACCTGGATCTCGCCCGGATAGGTCATCTCGTCCTCGACCTTCTTGGCGATGTCGCGGGCCACCTTCATGGCGCACTCGTCGTTGACCTTGTTAGCGTCGACAATGACGCGGATCTCCCGGCCGGCCTGAATCGCGTAGGCGCTCTCGACACCGCCGAAGCCGGTGGCGATCTCCTCGAGCTTCTCCAGTCGCTTGATGTAGCGTTCCAGAGTCTCCCGTCGCGCACCGGGCCGCGAGGCGCTGATGGCGTCGGCCGCGGAGACCAGGGGGGTATACGGATTGTCCGGAAGCACATCCCCGTGGTGACCGGCGACGGCGTTGAGCACGATACTCGATTCGCCGAATCGCTTGAGGTAGTTGGCGCCGATCTCGGGATGGCTGCCTTCGACCTCGTGGTCGATGGCCTTGCCGATGTCGTGGAGCAGGCCGGCCCGTCGGGCGATGGACCCGTCGAGGCCCAGTTCCTCGGCCATGACCTGGCTGAGGAAGGCGACCTCCACGCTGTGTCGCAGGACGTTCTGGCCGTAGCTGGTTCGGTAGGTCAAGGCGCCGAGGAGGCTGATCACCTTGTTGGACAGGCCTCGGACGTTGGTCTCAACGGCCGCGTCCTTGCCCAGTTGGAGGACCTTGGCGTTGACGTCGGTACGCGTCTGGGCGACCAGTTCCTCGATTCGGGAGGGATGAATCCGACCGTCCTGAATCAGTTTTTCCATCGAGAGCCGCGCCACTTCACGCCGCACAGGACTGAAGCCGCTGACGATCACCATGCCCGGCGTGTCGTCCACGATGACATCGACCCCGGTGGCTTTCTCGAAGGCCCGGATGTTGCGGCCTTCGCGACCAATGATGCGCCCCTTCATATCATCGTTGGGGATATCGACGGTTGAGACGGTCACTTCACAGGTCTGCTCGGCCGCGTAACGCTGGATGGCCGTGCTGAGAATCTCCCGGCTCTTGCTGTCGGCTGTTTCCTTAGCCTCTTCCAACTTGCGCTGGATCAGCGCGGACATCTCGTGCTCGCACTCGTCTTCGAGTCGCGTGAGAAGGAGTTCGCGCGCTTCGTCCAGCCCCATGGCCGTTATCTTGAGCAGTTGGTTCTTCTGCTGGGCCATGATGACCGAGAGCTGTTTGTCCTTCAACTCGATATTGCGCAGCCTGCGATCGAGATCCTGGTCCCGCTTCTTCAGGGCCTTATCCTGTTGCTGGAGCGACTCTGTCTGGCGGTCGAGGGCGTCCTCACGTTTGGAGAGTCGGCTTTCGGTCTCCCGCAATTCCGAGCGGATCTGATTGGCCTCGTTGGTGAACTGCTCTTTCTTCTTGATGGCCTCGGTGGCCGCATCAATCTGAGCGGATTTGATGATGTTTTCCGCTTCCCTCTTGGCTCCGTCGGTCTGCCGTTGGAGGTCCTCGGCGATGGTCTTGGCCCGGGTTCTCTTGATCATCTCCTGGACAATGATGGCCAGGGAAATACCCAGGACGAAGGCGATGAGGGTAGCGGCGCCCGCGCCAAAGGGAGTTATCTGCATCAATAAGGCGTCCATGTTTTCAACCTTTCCATACCACAGCGTTTATAGATAGCATTCACTGTGGACGGAACACGAACACCCTGGCAGGAAAGCTCCAAAGAGACGGACGGTGAAATGCGAAATCCTTGCCCACGCGAGCGCAGAATCAGCGAGACAAGACCTGACTACCGTGTCGGTCGCGTCTTTTCGGGTGCTGCAAACCAAGCAAGACCCGGATGTTAGCTGATGCTATTCTCAATACTCCTGCTCCCTCGCTGGGATGCGATTGTTATTTGCAAGTCGATTTCGTTTCACTTGAACTTCACTTTTGCCCGCGGCGTCGGCACCCGATGGAACCGAGTGGGTTCCCATCGGAACGCCCCAGCACAAAAGTGTCTTTGCAACTTATACTGCCGCTGGAGAAGGACTTCTCACTGCTTCTGCCAGCCTGTCCAGCCCATCGTGTGAAAACAGGATCACATCCAGGGTCTCCGGACCGTTCGCAACTTGGTTCGTCCACAGTTGCTTACATAGTCGTCCAGGTTAGAGAGTTGCTAAATCACCGTCAAGGAAAAAACTGCAAAATCGGCGTAACTGCTCTAGCCATACGGAATTGGGGAAAGTCTCTCGGTGGGGACCGGGGTGGTTATGGGACGCGTGGCGGGCGAGGTGCTCCGAGCAATCGGCAGAGAAGAAAGAGTTGCTATGGAGAGGAAGTTTTAGAAAAAATCCCTGTAGAGTCGACGAGAGTGGAGTATAATCCCGCATTTGGAACTGTTTGTGACTGAGATTGAGTAAGAGGCTTTGAGGAGTTGGTATGGCAGGTCATTCACATTGGGCGGGAATCAAGCACAAGAAGGCGGCAAACGACGCCAAGCGGGGCAAGGTCTGGAGCAAGGTCGCCAGGATGATCATCGTTGCCGCCCGAAGCGGCGGTGGAGATCCGTCGGCCAATCTGACGCTGCGCTACGCCATCGACAAGGCCAAGGCCGCCAACATGCCCAAGGACACCATCGAGAAGGCGGTCAAGAAGGGGACCGGCGATCTGGAGGGCGCCAATTACGAAGAGGTCCTGTACGAGGGCTATGGCCCCAGCGGCGTGGCGGTCATGGTCGAGGCGCTGACCGACAACCGCAATCGGACGGGCCCGGAGATCAAGCGCATCTTCGAGAAGCACGGGGGCTCTCTCGGAGCGACCGGCTGTGTGAACTGGATGTTCAGCAAAAAGGGGCTCATCACCGTCGTCGCCTCCAGCGTGGACGAGGACGATCTGATGGAACTGGCGCTCGGGGCCGGGGCCGAGGATATGGAGAACACCGGCGAGGTCTTTGAGATCACCTGTGAGCCAGCGGCCTATGAGGAGTTGAAGAAGGTCCTGGAGGCCAAAGAGATTTCCATGGACGTCGCGGAGATCTCGATGATGCCTCAGACGATGGCTGCGATCGACAATGAGGCGACAGCCAAGCGCGTCGTTTCGCTCATGGAAGCCTTCGACGACCATGAGGACGTACAAAACGCCTACGCGAACTTTGACATTCCCGACGAGGTGATGGCCAAGCTCTCCTGACGCGTTCAGGAGATTTCAAGTTCACCGGGACAGTTCGTTGATTCGCTGTTTCGCGCGGAGGTACAGTTCGTCCCCCAGTCGACTGACCACCGTTTCTCGTTCGGGGTACATGATCCGAAATTGCGTGCGGAAGGCGTCTTCAATACCGACCGCTTCCTGGTAGTGTTGCCGCGCCAGATCGGGCTTGCCCAGTTGTTCGGCCAGACGACCCAGTTGGAAATGGAGTCGGCCACAGCCTGGGTAACGCTCGGCGGCCCTTGCATACCAGTCATAAGCCTGCTCGTTCCGGCCCAGTCGGGTCTGCGCCATACCCGCCTTTTCGTAGTTCTTGTAGTTGGCCGGGTTCAGATCGACGGCCTTCTGAAAGCACTGGATCGCCTTGTCCAGCAAGGTGATTCGCGTCGCCTGGGCGTATTCGGATTCCTGTAGATAGAGACGACCATTGAGATTCAGCGCCGCCGGCGACAGCGAATCGGCGGCGAAGGCCGCGTCGAGAAGGTCATGGGCCCGACTCAAATGCCCGCGGGAAGCGGCGTTTTGGGCCTGTCGTATTTTCGTGGTTGCATGGTAAACCGGGCCCCACACGTAGGCGGCATACAGGCCGGCCAGCGCCAGGGCGATAACCACCGCGATCGGGCGCAGGGCCGGGGGGCTCGGCCATGTGATCGGGGCATGAGCGCCGCGCTGAAAACCGGTGGCCACGAGGCAGGCGATGACGAGCCACAACGCGGTCCAGACGCCCGGCTCGAACAGGGCGAAATCGATCAGGTTGTGGATGAGGATGCCGAGAACGGCGCAGGTCAGTGCGACAGTGATGCGCATCCAGTCTTGCCCGTCCTCTTGCCGCTGATCGGATCGGATTGGCGTCGCCAGTAGTAGGAAGCCGATGAAAAACGCCGCGGCCGGCGCCAGGTATAGGACGAGAATTTCATAGAGAAACAGGTCGATACTCCCGCCTCCGGAGGTGGGAGTAAGGATGGGCCTGACAAACAGCAGAACGCCTATGATGGTCGCCAGCATGGCCAGCGTCAGCTTTCGCGATGAGGAGGAAGGCCCGTCTGGCAGCGGCTCGCTGCGCGCGATCGACAGCGTGCTCCTGTAGAGCGGCAGAAGGATCATCGCGCAAAAGCCGAGCAGGCCGAGCGGGCCGTATTGGGTCAGGATGCTCAAGGCAAAGCAGTGGGGGTCGGCAACGGATTCCAACGCGGCCGCCGGTTTGTAGTGGGGATAGTTGTGCGCGAAGTTGCCCGGTCCGACTCCCGTGACGGGATGATCGGTGTACATTTGCGCCGAGGCCCGCCAATACTGCCAGCGAACCAGCATGGAGTTGCCGCCGGGCAGTCGCCCATGCTCCAGACCATATGAAACGGCGCCATACCCGACCAGCAGGATCACGACGAGCGCCAGCAAGCAGGCCATGGCCAAGGCCGGCTTGCGGTGTACGCCGAGCCACTTACGCAGCCCGATCCATGTTCCGAACAGCGTCCCGGCGGTCAGAAAGCCCAGCAGGCCTCCCTTGCTGCGCGTCAGCAACAGACCGGCCACGATGATGCCCGTCCCGATGGCGAGATAGAACAGGCGATGGGGACTTGCCCCCCCGCGTGCGCCGTTGCCGGCTCGCTCCAGCAGCAATGCGAAGGCGGCGAAAGCGGCCAATAAGGCGAACGAGGCCGCCGAATTGCTGGTGGTGAAGAACCCCCGAATGCCGCGCGAATACAGTCGGTGCTCGAAGAGAAAATGCTGAAAGGTGCCCGGCTCAATGCCCATCGGCTCCAGCAGTGCTTCCGGCGTCTTCTCGTACTGTTCGATCGTAATTTCGTTGCTCACCAGAAACTGCTCGGCGCATTGGTAGGCCGAGACGATGCCCAGTCCCGCAAGCACCAGGAGCACTACGCGTATCCGGGCCGCCGAGTCGAGGATCTGGGTCAGCAGAATGGCGGCGAAAATAGGCCCGGCCAACATCGTGACATGCGTGATGGCCAGTCGTTTGTCGGTCGCGGTAAACGTGGCGATGACACCGGCTAGAAGAAACAACCCCAGGCCGATCTCAATTCCTGTGACCCGGTAGGCCGGGCGACCTCTCCAGATCTTCCCGAGGAGCCAGAGGACCAAGGCGCCCATCATCAACCCGGAGATCGTCAGGCTGTAGACAGTGTCGGAAAGACTGCCCGGCAAGGTGGCGGTATGGGCCGTGGGGGCTTCCGTGTACGTGGCGCGCAACGCCATCAGAGCCAGGCAGAGCCCGAGTAGGATAAGCTCTACGACTTTGAGCGGTCCCTGGCCGGCGTGTTTGGCTTTAGTGGAGGTCTTTGCCATGTCGAACGGTGCTCTCGAAGATCGCGATGATGGCCAGGATCAGGAACGTCTGGGCGAAGATAAGGATGGCGCCGACGAGATTGACCTGATAGAGAAACGCGGCGCCCAGACCACAGCAGAGCGTTGCCAGATAGAGCATCAGGACGGTCTGTGTGTCGGTCAGGCCGTGTCGCTTGAGGCGATGCGAAAAGTGCTGGGTGTCGCCCACGAAGGGGCTCTTGCCCTGGCGGAGGCGCAGCGATATCACACTGACGAAATCGTACAGGGGAACCGCCATCACCACCAATGGCATGAGGACGGGATACCACGGCCCGCTTTGGTCCTGCTGATAGTATGTCGTGCGCAGCGTCAGCAGCGCGACGAAGAAGCCGATGACCAGAGAGCCGGCGTCGCCCATGAAAATCGAGGCCGGCGGAAAGTTGAAGGTCAGGAAGCCGAGCAGGGTGCCGACGAAGACGATTGCCAGTCCGCTGACGAAGATTTGCCCGTTGAAGGCGGCCGTCGCAAACAGAATCGCGCCGGCGATGGCCGCGATGCCGGCCGAGGCGCCGTCCATGTTGTCGAGGAAGTTGAAGGTGTTGATGATCAGGACGATCCAGAAGGCCGAAAGCACCGAGGTGGCGAGTCGGTTCTGGATGAAGAACTCGACGCGGATGTCCGCGAATGCCGCCGCAGCCAGTGCGACACCGCACTGGACTGCTAGTTTGACGAAGGGACCGAGCGCTTTCTTGTCGTCCCAAAGACCAACGGCGAACAGGACCGAGGCGCAAGCCAGAACGATCGCCAGTTCGTCAATGCGGCGGAGAAAATCGGCCGGGTCGATGCCCACGCGCGCCACCAGCCCGTCGAAATGGCCCGGGACCACGAGAAATCGAACGAAGCCCGCCGCAGCCAGGATGAACAGCGCCAGGGTCCCATAGATTCCGATTCCGCCGCCCAGGGGGATGACGGTGCGATGGTATCGGTCTGCCTGGGGATGTGCCAGCAACCCCAGAGAAGGCGCCAACCGCTTGGATAGGGCGGTCAGCAAAGCCGACAGGGTGAACGAGCCCAGAAGCAACGCTACTGCCAATAGAATCAGCATGCTTTCCTCGAAGCCGTCTCGTAGGGGACAGCTCTGTTATTCCTCGTGGGTCGCCGATCTCAATTGCCGCAGCAGCTTCTCTCTGACTTGGCTGAAAAACGCTCCGTACGACGGTTGGCGATAATCCGGATAGGTGTATGGTAGAGGACGCCAGGCGCCCTTGTCAAAAACAAGTGTGACTTCGGCGTACATTTTCTTGCCGATATAGATGCGATGGGCGAAGTTCTTGGTCGTCGCCAGGACGAGTTTCGAGGGTTCGATCAAGCCGGGATCGAGATTGGCGGGTCGGGGAAAGGTCACGCCGAGGGTGGCGGCCAGCTCTTGTTCGATCCGGTTGGTCTGGTGTTTGATGTCGGCCAGCACGCTGGGGTCAGCCGGTTCTTCCAGACTGACGAACTGCCTGAGGATATGGGGACCGGTCTGGTCGCAGTAGTAGGTCGTGTCGGTGAAGGGCCAGATGTCACTCAACAGATCGGCGGGACCCAGTTGCCGAGCCAATGCTGCGCGGGCCGCCGCCAGACACTGCTCATCCGAGGCGAGGATGCCGATGAGTATCTTGACCGGTTGAGGGGGTTTGAGTTCCCACATGGTGCGGCACCTGATTCCTCTCCGTAGTTAGCGCCGGGACTGGCCGTCCATCAATGGCGTCCTTGACTGAATGCGATCTTCACGGAGCACCGTCCGTCAACCACGAAACGGCCGAGCCGAGAAAACCCAGAAGGTTCGGTCTTCGATTCTCCGGGCTATCGTTCTGTGCCGGGGCGTCGTCGAGAGAGTCCTGTGTTGTCCGGACGAGCCCGGCCTGGTGCGCCGGGAGATTCGTGCCGGAGCGATTCGAAGTGCGACGTGTGCCCTTGGCCAACTGCCTCTGGCCCGGGATCGCGGTTGGGGCCTGACGCAGATGGGCGAAAGGGCCGTACCGCTTGTTGGCCTTGGCTCTGACGTGCTCCATGATCACGGGGAAATGCTTCACCGGGTCGATCCGGTTTCTTCTTTCTTTGCGGTTGGGATAAACGGCGCGGAGGATCTTATATTTCTCCCATTCCCTGGGCTCGATCTCATGGCCTATGCGGAATCCGTAGTCCTCCAGCAGCCGCAGAGTGGGCGCTGGGCAGAGCCAGGGTTGTGGTGCGTCACACCCAGCGGCATCGGGCACGAGCCAGGGGGTAATGAAGCCATCGTCCAGACCGATGTCGAGATGCCGTTTGGTCATGGTGACTCTGATGAAGGCGCCGACGAACCATGATCCTCGGACGGCTTCTCCGGCCTGGTGCGCCCTCTCTTTGGACTGTACACCGAGCCTGTCAAGCTCTCTGTTCACCAGCAGGGTCATCGCCTCGTTGTACGTGCGGTCGCGATCCCGCAGGGCCAGGCCGCCGATGTAACTACCGAGGGCATTGGAGTAATTGTCTTCCCAGGAGAACGCCGAGTTGTACTCCGGATAGAACCCGATCGCTTTGAATCCATGCCACGTGAGGATCTCGTGCCAGACGCTGGCCGTGTAGGCAAGATACTCGCCCATACAGATCGAGACTTCGCCTGCGATCTGACGTTTGGCCTCGTCGTCGAGGTACCTCCAGCCGGGCGGATACTCAACTCGAACATGATGCCGGGACGGCTCGAACATCTTGAAAACGAATTCACTCTGATCCCGCACCAGAGCGTCGCGCATGTGGTAAGCCAGATAGGCGGTCCAGTCGGCGATCTTCCGCAGATGGGTGACGTCGATGTGTCCCCCGTGGCAGGTGTAGAGGATGCCTTTGCCCTCGCTCCGGCCGGAGCGAAAAGCATGCGTGCCAAGATCATCGGAGCCAATGTAGCGAACGCCCATGGTGGGACTGGGCAGGCAGGCGATCCGCGCGCGCGGCGTCTTCCTGGCTTCGCGGGCAGAGAGAAATCCTGCCTGCGACGACTCGGCTCCCCAGCCGATTGCGAAGACGCAACACAAAATCAATCCCAGATGTCGTTGTCGGATCATGGGATTCTGTCACCTATATGATGGCGGACCCTCAGTTGAATATCACCTGCTGCGTTCTATTGTACCAGATAGGGCGGCCCAATGCAAAGGCAGGACGCTCGAAGCAGGGTTCCTGGGGTCCGAATCGCGGAAAATGGCCACATTTTTTGGCGGGATAGGCCTGGCGAGGGGGACAATCCGCTAGTCGGGCGTGCGTCCGAAAAACCGAAGGACCGCCCGGCAAGGCGGCCCTCCGTGAGTATATGCTGTCTGCTTGCGCTGCGGTTACTTAGACGTCACAGATGCGCGTCGCGTAGGTGAGTGACTCCAAGGGGTCCTGTTTTGGGACGAACTCGTGCGCCACATAACCGGTAAATCCCGTCTTGGCAATCGCCTGCATGATGGCGGGGTAGTACAACTCCTGGCTGTCGTCGATCTCGTTACGGCCCGGGTTGCCGCCGGTGTGGTAGTGCCCGATGTAATCCTTGTTGGCCCGCAAGGTGCGGATGATGTCGCCTTCCATGATCTGGGCGTGGTAGATGTCGTAGAGGATCTTGACGCGATCGGAGCCGACCCGCCTGCAGACCTCGGCGCCCCAGGCCATGTTGTCGAGCATGTAGTCCTTGTGATTGACCTTGCTGTTGAGATACTCGAGATTGATGGTGATTTTCTTCTTCTCCGCGTGACCGGCGATCTTCTTGAGGGCTTCGACGGCATTCTCGATACCGACGTCGTCGGGAATTCCGCGCCGGTTGCCCGAGAAGGAGATCACATTGGGAAAGCCCGCGTCGGACGTGGCGTCGATCGCTTCGCGCAGCTTGGCCAGGCACTGGGCGTGGAACTTCTTGTCGGCCAGGCCGTTGGTCAGGGAATGGCTGCTGACCATCGAGCAGACCAGCCCGTGCTTTTTGACCGTGGCGAAATCGCCGGGACCGAGCAGATCGATCGCCTTGATGCCCAACCGCTTCGAGACCTCGCACAGTTGGTCCAGCGACCACTTGCCAAAGCACCAGCGGCTGACGGATTGGTTGATATGACCCTTGGTGGCGACGCGCTCGATCTTCTCTAACTCCATGGCATGGGTCCTCCCAACCAACTGTGACGCGACGGCGCCGGCGGCGATCAAAGACGTATTTCGCATGAGACTTCTTCGAGAAAGGCTGCTCGAATCCATTGGGTTCTCCTGTCCAATTGAGGTCAGTTTCATTGATCGCTATCTGATCGCTATCTGATCCTACTGAGCCAGCCGGTCCTTGAGCGATTGAATCAGTTCCAGGACCGCCTGGGGCGCTTGATCGATCGGCGTCTTGGTGCTGTCCTTGTCCGTTCGCAGCTTGACTTCGACATTGCCCTCGGCGACCGACTTCTTGCCGACCGTGACGCGGATGGGGATGCCGATCAGATCGGCGTCCTTGAACTTGACTCCGCCGCGCAGGCTGCGGTCGTCCAGCAACACCTCAACGCCGGCCTCGGTGAGTTGTGTGTAAATCGTTTCGGCGGTCTTGGAGATCGTCTCATCGTCCTGATTGACCGGCGTGATTAGCACCTCGAACGGCGCGATCGAAATAGGCCAGACGATTCCGTTGCTATCATGGTACAGTTCGATGGCCGAGGCCATGATCCGGTTGATCCCGATCCCGTAGCAGCCCATCAGGCAGGGGGTGTCCACCCCGTGTTCGTCGAGGAAGGTGGCCCCGAGTTTGCGGCTGTACTTGGTCCCGAGCTTGAAGACCTGTCCGACCTCGATGCCCCGCTTGAAGAGCAGGGGCTTGCCCTGGTAGGTGTCGCCTTGGACCGCGTTGCGGACGTCGGCGACGACGACGTTGTCCCCTTCGAGCGGGAAGTCCCGGCCCGGGACGACGTTCTTGGTGTGGTAGTCCGCCTGGTTGGCGCCCGTGACACCGACACTCAGCGCCGCCACCGCGTGGTCCACAATCAGCTTGGAGACACGCTCGGCCAGTCCCACCGGCCCGGCGAATCCGACCTTGGCGCCGGTGACCTTTTCAATCGTCGCCTCGTCGGCCAGTTCGGCGCCGATACCGCCCAGCACCTGGGTCAGTTTCTCCGGATTCAGTTCGTGGTCGCCCCGGATCAGCACGGCCAGGACGTCATCGCCACTGGAATAGATAAGCGTCTTGATCATTTCGGACGGCTCGGTCTTAAGGAGGCCGCAGACCGCTTCGATGGTTCCGACATTGGGGGTATGAACGTTTTCGGCCGCGGGGATGTCCGCTGAGGCCGCTTGTCTGGCCAGCGGATCGACCGCAGCCTTCTCCATATTGGCGGCGTACGAGCCGTCTTCGGTGTAGACGGTCGTGTCCTCGCCCGAGTCACAGGGGACGGTGAACTGGTGCGAGCCGGAGCCGCCCATCTCGCCCGTCTCGGCCTCCACGATGACGTACTTGACGCCGCAACGCTGGAAGACGCGACAGTAGGCGTCGTACATGGCCATGTACGATTTGTGCAGGCTGTCGGCGTCGGCGTCGAAACTGTAGGCGTCTTTCATCATGAACTCGCGCGAACGCAAGACGCCGAAGCGGGGACGGAACTCATCCCGGAACTTTGGACTGATCTGGTACAGATTGATCGGTAACTGCTTGTAGGAGTTGATCTCCGCTGCGGCGTGGAAGGTGAAGACCTCCTCAGCGGTCGGGCCCAGCACGTTCCATCGGCCGTGCCGGTCCTGCAACCGGCACATCGTCTCGCCGTAGTCGGTGTCCCGGCCCGTTTGCTGCCAGAGTTCACGGGGTTGCAGGCAAGGCACCAGGATCTCCTGGGCGCCGGCCCGGTCCATCTCCTCGCGGACGATCTGCATGATCTTTCTCAGGATGCGCCAGCCGAGCGGAAGGTACGTATACGTCCCGCTGGCGACCTTGCGGATCAGGCCCGCCCGGATCATCAATTGGTGGCTGGGGATCTCCGCATCGGCGGGGACTTCTTTGACTGTTGGCACCAGTATCTGGCTGTATCTCATCTAGCACGCCTCACAGACTCATGATTTCAGTTGTCAAGAAGGGCTGTTTATAGCCCAACCGCCCGCGTAATTCAAGGCAATTTCGCCGGCGGCATTCTGGGGTTCAGTGAAGGCTCTCGCTGCTCCGCATCGGGTGGCGGTGCGAAAGGGACTTGATGACGCTGCAACCTTCGCCTATCCTGAGAATCCGACGAACGGGCCCACAGCCTCGATGCTGTCGCCGACGGCGTGGGCCTAATCTGACTTCTGTGTTCTGTGGAGGGAACCTGGCATGGTGTGTCCAAGACGACGAGTGCAGTGCTGGCAGGAACGCGGTTCGTGGGGGGCGTTGTGGGTCGCGCTCGGGATGGCTTTGGTGGCGACGTCAGCCCGGGCGGGCGGCTTGCCGGAGGTTGAGGTCAACCACGTCCGGCGAGTGTTTCATAACGGTCAGCACAACGCCTTTACCGACCTCGTTCGATTCGAGGGCAAGTTCTATCTGGCGTTTCGCAGTTGTCCGGACGGGCACATGGTGCACCCCACTGCGTCGATCATCATCCTGTCCAGCCGCGACACAAAGCGGTGGGAGCAGGTGCATCGCTTCAGTGTGGACAAGCGCGACACGCGCGATCCGCATTTCCTCGTCTTTAAGGAGACACTCTTCGTCTATACCGGGACCTGGTACTGCGGCGACTCCTCGCCCAAGTATGCGGATTACGATCTGAACCAGCACCTCGGTTACGCCGCGTGGTCCAAGGATGGAAAGACCTGGCGTAGTCCGGTCATGCTCGAAGGAACGTTTGGCCATTACATCTGGCGGGCCGAGACGTTCGGTGGCAAGGCGTACCTAAACGGGCGACGCAAGCAGGGCTTTGCGATCCCGCCGAGAGGCGAGGGCTCGATGGTCGAATCGGCCCTGCTGGAAAGCGATGATGGTCTGATCTGGCGGACCCGGACCCTGTTCCAGGAGGTCCGAGGCGATGAGACCGCCTTTCTGTTCGAGCCGGATGGGAGCATCATCGCCATCGGTCGGCGGGGCGGGGACAAGGCGCAACTCCTGAAATCGCGCAAGCCCTATACGCATTGGGAACGAAAGGAACTCGATCGCTATATCGGCGGGCCGCTCCTGAGACGCTGGGGAGGTCGCACCGTGGTTGGCGGACGCAAGAAGCTTGGCGACAAGGGCTATAAGACATCGCTGTGCTGGCTGGTCGGGGATCGTTTGACCGAATTCGCCGAACTGCCCAGCGGTGGCGACAACTCCTACCCGGGCTTCATCGCACTGAGCCCGACCCGCGCCCTGGTCTCCTGGTATTCCTCGCACGAGAAGGACGCCGACGACAAGCCCCTCACCGCGATCTACCTGGCCGACCTGGAGATCGACGAATGACCGCCGCGTGTTGACCTGGGCCGGTGGCCAATCTAGTCGGCGCTCGCGGTATCTCCCTTTGTCTTCATAGCGCTTGCCAGCCTGAGGCTGAGAGTCAGGCACGAGAGGGCAAGAGCGGCGATTCTGAAGGCGGTGGACATCTCGATATCCAATACCTTCCACTGCGGCGCGCAGAGCTTGATCAGAGCCGAGGCAACAAGGCAAAGAAAGACCGCGGTCAGCGCCGCATATATCCGTTGCCTTCTTCGGAGATAGAGCACGAGGGTGACACCGAAGTGAATACCGAATAGGACCAACAAGAAAAGATTCACGCAAGTCGTCCTTCGCGGGGCCAATGCGTCCACAGGACGGCGGGCACTGCGGGCTGCACTGAGAGAGAGGAAGGGACCGTAGATTCACGAATCCTCCGTCGTCGGAGGGGCTCCGTACACATCGTCATGCCACACCTGGTGTTCAGGGCTTGATTCTGAGGTTCCATTCGTCAATCGTACGCCGTTCCTTGGTGAAGGTCAAACCGGTTTGCCTGGTCACGTTCTCCAGGAGCCGCGCCAGGTCGTAGTCGTACTTCTGTCGAAACCCGCTCTCGGCCGTCAGTTCCGAAGACTTGTAGTCGGACCATGATACCTCCACATCGGACGACAAGGTCTCGTCGACAAAGCGCCTCCCTGTCCGGTCCGCCATGTGCCTGAGCAGCTGTCCCAGACGCCCCGAACCCCCGCCTGCATAGCTGCGATAATGGTCGCTGTGCGTCTCCGCAAACAACTGCACGTCGTTTTCGCCGGCAGCGCCGAACGAGGGCTGGTATTGGAAGATGCCAGTCGCCCTGACAACCGGGGTATCGACGCGCTGTTTCTTGAAAGCGATTTTCTTGCCCGTCCCCTCATACGCGATGCGCTCCAGGGATCGGAGACGCTCGTCCTTGGATGTGTCCCGGCGTACGATCCAGTCGCCCTTGAGCCGCAGGTTCAGCAGCTTTTCGGGGCCGCTGTACTCAGCGATACCGAGTCCACAGACGTATTGGAGGACTTCTGAGAGCGTCAGGAACCCCGTGCCGGCGTAAGCGACCTTCGGCCTGGAACCGTCGTCCCAGTGGAAAACGTAGATCGTGTTCAGAAGCGCCGCATCCGAGACCTGGGCCTGATGGGGCTCGCCGTTGAGTGTGAACTCTCTTCGTGCCCATGGAAATGGAGGCCCGATGCGCTTGAGCGTCTGGTTTGCGTCGAGCTTGTAAGCGGTCGCAAACGCCCCCGGGCTGGTGTTGCGATTCAATCCATCCGCCTGTGCTCCCTGGCCTGCATCGAGCGATGAAGACACGCTACTGGTGATCGTGAAACCATGCTTGTGGTCGACGACGTACCGCAGGCCGCGAACTTCATCGGCGACCGTACTGCCATCCGGCATATCCGGCGCCAGCAGACGGTCGAAATTGGGATCGTTGACCCTGGTATTTGTGAATCTGAGCCTGGGGACCGAATTCCTTGAAGGCCCCGTTCGCTGGTGAGCGTATTGGGTCCATATTGCGGTCGGGAACCAGACGCCCGATTCGATCTCGTTGAACTCGATGTATTCGCACCGGCGCCGTTCACCCTGGACGATCAATTCCGTGCGGATGGGCAGATACCCTCGCTTCGGATCGAGGACCGTGGCCATGATAGCGCCGCTTCCAACGTGAATCCCCAGGCGGCAGTGCCCTTCCTCGGTCGGCTCGATGCTGATGTCCTTCCCGTCCTCCAGGGCCTTGCTCAAGGTCGTGACCATGTTCCCTCCAAGATAGTTCCAGGGGAGCCTGCCCCAAGGGTCCGCGGTGTATCTGCCCGGAAGAATCAAGGCGGAATGGATCACAGTTCCATTCGGTTTGACGAGTTCGTTCACTTCAATCGTCCGGGCGCCGTCCCAGATGTAAGTGGTGGCGTCCAGGTTGTCGTACTCTTCGCGAATACGAATGCGGCCATGACGGTCATAGGCGAGGTGCTTCTTTTCACTCTTCGCAGCCACCGGCTGATTCGAGCGCCTCTGTGGGGTGACTTGTATACACCGGTAATTTGAGATGGCGTCGAGTCGTTTCTGGATTTGTTCAAGGACAAACTGTGGGTTGGGTGCCGCGCTGTCTTGCCCGGTCTCGGCCAGGGTCGGCTGGGCGGCAACCACCCAGAAACAGGCCACCACGATAGAACGCATGACTCGCCGGTGCATAGAACTCCCTCCTCCTCTACTTGTCCCGTTAGGATTCCCCCCTACCTGGGATATTCCAGATATCTTCCTGAAGTGCAGTTTTACACACTACAGGATACCATTATACCGGAATGGCCCTCCTATTTCAATGCCGTTGGCGGTCGCCTTCAGGAGAGGGGTTTTTTCATGCCGGAGGGGATGGTCAGGCCGGTTTGGCCCTCTTTGTCGCGGAAGTCCGTGATGATCTTGACCGCAGCCTTCGCGTCGTCGCAGATCGTGAAGACGTGGAGGTCTTCGGGTGAGATGTACTCGTCCTGATCGAGCATGGCCTGCTTGATCCACTTGACCAGCCCGCCCCAGAAGTCACTGCCCATCAGGACGATGGGGAAGTGGGCCTGCTTGAGGGTCTGGATCAGGACGAGGGATTCGAAGAACTCGTCCATGGTCCCGTAGCCGCCTGGGAAGACGATGAATCCGTGGGCGTACTTGAGGAACATGACCTTGCGAACGAAGAAGTAGCGGAAATTGAGCGAGGTGTTCTGGAAGCTGTTGGGGGTCTGCTCCATGGGCAGTTCGATGTTTAGACCGATGCTGTTGCCGCCGGCTTCCTTGGCGCCTTTGTTGGCAGCTTCCATGATGCCGCCGCCTCCGCCGGTAATGACGGCAAACCCCGCCTTGGAGACCTCGGCCGCGGTTTCGGCAGCCAGCTTGTAGTGGCGGTGCTCCGGCGGGGTGCGGGCCGAGCCAAAGATGGAGACGGCCGGGCCGACCGAGGCCAGCTCCTCGAACCCTTCGGTGAACTCGGCCATGATGTGGAACATGCGCCACAGATCTTTTACGGGTCTATCTACGGAGTCGATCATATCGGTCGTTTTCCTGTTCTCACAATACGGGCTCGGCTACCACTTCTCGGGCTTCTCGGCCGCCGGACAATGGGCCGCGATCGGACACTCAGGACAGTTGGGCTTGCGGGCCTTGCAGATGTTGCGCCCGTGAAAGACCAACAGATGGCTGAAGAGCGTCCAGCGGTTCTTAGGGATTATATCGGCCAGATCGAACTCCAGCTTTACCGGGTCCGAATTCGTGGACAGTTCGAGCCGTCGCGAGAGGCGGATGACGTGCGTGTCGCAGACGATCCCAGGCGTGTCGAACGCGTTGCCCAGCAGAACGTTGGCGGTCTTGCGTCCGACGCCGGGCAGGGCGGTGAGTTCCTCCATCGTGCGCGGGACCTGGCCCTCATGCTCGGTCAGGAGTCGCGCGCAGGCGCCCTTGATGTTCTTGGCCTTGTTGCGGAAGAAACCGGTCGTCCGGACGTCCTCGGCGATCTCCTCGACATCTGCGTCGGCCCAGTCGCTGGCAGAGGTGTACTTCTTGAACAGGTCCGCCGTGACGATATTGACGCGGACGTCGGTACACTGGGCCGAGAGGATGGTGGCGACAAGAAGTTCGACGGGGTTGGTGAAGTTCAGCGCGACCCTGGCGTCGGGGAATCTCTTGCGAAGCAACGGCCAGATCTTCTTGGCCCGCTCGACGGCTGCCTCCTTGTCGAAACGACGCGCGGGACGTTTGCCGGTCTTCTTCGGAGTCTTCTTGGATCGCTTGGCCGCCTTCTTCGTCGCCATGGACTACTTGCCCTCCGGCAGTGTCGTGAGGATGTCGATCAACGCGTCCTTGCCGAAGATGCCGCGCAGCTTCCTCCGCGTCCCGTCGGGCAGCAGAATGATCGTCACGGGGACATTGCCGGCCTCCCCGTACTGCCCTTTGAGGTCCACGGTCGCCGGGTAGTCGATCAGCGTGGTGTCGGCCTTGATGGCCAGGACGTTCTTCTGCTCGATGAGGGTGGCGACCTCGGGATCGCGGTAGACCTTTCGCTCGACGACCTTGCAGTTGGTGCACCAGTCGGCGGTGAACTTGATCACGACAGGTCGCTTCTGGGAAGTGGCGCTGCCGATCAGGTCGGCGTTGTAGTCCTGCCACTGGATCGTCGCGCCCTCGGGTGTCGCGACCGCTGGGAGCAACCACAGTCCGGCTCCGATGGCAATGACCAGGGCGATCCCGCGGACGAGGCGCCGCTTGGCCGGCGGGGTGGCGAAGCCCACCCACTTGCCCCACATCCAGACGCAGAAGCTAAAGACGATGCCGTACATCAGGACGTTCATCAGACGGTCCTTGGGCAGGGCCGCCAGGGTCAGTTTGGCGGCGATGAGGAAGAGCAGGAAGCCGGTGGATTTCTTGAAGATCTCCATCCATGTCCCCGGCTTGGGAATGCGGTCGAGCAGGGAGGGGATCGAGACGATGACGGCATAAGGCAGCGCCATGCCGACGCCCATGAGGACGATCGCAACGCTGCTGACCAGGAGCGGCTGGGTCTGGGCCCAGACCAGGACGAATCCAAGCAGGGCGCCGCTGCAGGGAGTGCTCAGGACCCCGGCGAAGAAGCCCATGCCCGCGGTGCCGAGCAGGCCTGAGCCGCCGCCTTGTTTGCCGGCGACCGAGGAGGGCAGGGACAGGACGATCACGTCCAACATGGCCAGCGCGAAGAATACGATCGCCAGGAACAGGACGATGACCGCGGTGGGGTAGCGGAAGAGGCTGTTCAAGTCCAGCACAGCGCCGGTCGTCAGGTTGATGATGGCCGAGACGAGGGCGAAGGCCGCAAAGAACAGGATGACCCCGATGGAGAAGGCAAGACCCGAGGCGATGCGGTGGCCTCCCGGTCGCTTGGACTGGTCGATCAGACGCATCATAATCAGCGGGATCACGGGCAGGACGCAGGGCATGAGATTGATCGAGATGCCCGCCAGGATCGCCAGGACGAAGTAGATGCCCATGCCATAGGGCAGGACCTTCTGTCGGGCGGCGGCGTCCTGGGCCTGTGTATCGGCGTCACTGGGCGGGGCCGTCACAGTGGGCTTGGCGGGCGCCGCCGTCACAGTGGGTGCCTCAGATCCAGCCCTTGCCTCAAAGGCCAGTTCCTTCCAGGTCGCCGCGCCGGCCGGGTCGATGGTGGCCGTGACCTTGTGAGCGAAGGGAGACAGGCACAACTCGCTCGTGCACGCCAGCCCCGTGATCTCGACGGTGACGTCCACCGGTTGGGTCGGGACCTCGGCAAAGGGGATGAAAATGGTGAAATCCCCGACATAGACCTCGATTTCCTTCTCCAGACCGAGGTCGTAGAAAAGTTTCCACTTGGGGAAGACCGCCTGGCCAAAGGTTGCGCCGTCAGCGGCGGGGTGGACCTTGAGATCGAAGTCCGGCGCCGGGGCGGTCTCGGACTTGGCGTAGTAGTGGAGGTCGTCTGTGCCGACAAAAACGACGGCCAGACCCGGCTGATCATTCATGCGCGCCGGTTCGAGATGGGCCCGAGAGAACTCGTCTACATAGCGGGCGATTTCGACGGCATCACCGACTTCGGCTCCCTGCAGGCAGGCGCCAAAACAGGCGATAGAGACGGCGCACACGAGAACATGCTTCGTCGCATTCATCTCGGTATTCCAGTCAATCAAAAGGGGAAAATGTCAGTCGATCGATTCTTCCGGTTGTTTCTCTTCGTTGGCGTCCGCATCCCGGGTTTTGGCCTGTTCGGCGGCGAGCAGCTCGCTTACCGTAGGTTTGTCCAGTTGGCCGCCGTCCAGGATGAGCTTGACGTCGTTGGCATCGAGCGTCTCGTACTTGAGCAGCGCGCTGGCGATTCCCTCCAGGCCCTCCTTGTTCTCGCCGATCATCTGCTCGGCCAGGTCGTAGGCCTCTCCGAGGATGCGTTTGACCTCGCTGTCGATGGTCTCAGCCGTTTTTTCCGAATACTCTTTCTCCGGCGCCATGACCAGGGAGTAGTCCTGCATTCCGTGGCCTGGGCCGTAACTGATCGGGCCGAGCTGATCGCTCATGCCCCAGGTCAGCACCATCTGTCGAGCGATTCTGGTGGCCTGCTCGATATCGGATTGGGCGCCGCTGGAGATGTCGTCACAGAACATCACCTCGGCGATGCGCCCGCCGAAGCAGACCTGAAGCAGGGCCATGCAATAGCGGCGCGTGAACATCGTCCGGTCCTTCTCGGGCAAGGCAAACGTCGCGCCGCCCATCGGCCCACGCGGAATGATGCTGACCTTGTGCAGCGGATCGGCATCCTTGAGCATGGATTGGACCAGCGTATGGCCCGCCTCGTGATAGGCGGTGATTTCGCGTTCGTTTGTGTCGACGGCGCGGCTCTTCTTGGCCCGTCCCCATCGGACCTTGTCGCGGGCCTCCTCGAGATCGGCCATCTCGACGTCGTCCTTGTTGCACATGGTCGCGCCCAGCGCCGCTTCGTTGATAATCGCTGCCAGGTCGGCGCCGCTGAACATGGGTGTCCCCCGGGCGAGTCGGCTCAGGTCGGCCGTGGGGCTGATTTTGATCTTCTTGGCGTGGACCTTGAGGATATCGGCTCGTCCTTTGAGATCGGGCAGGGGCACGATGACCTGTCGATCGAATCGCCCCGGGCGGGTCAAGGCCTGATCCAGGATGTCGGCCCGGTTGGTCGCGGCGACGACGATGACCTGGTCGTTGGTGTCGAAGCCGTCCATTTCCACCAGGATCGCGTTGAGGGTTTGCTCCCGTTCGTCGTGACCGCCGCCGACAAAGCTGGCGCCGCGCTTGCGGCCGATGGCGTCGACTTCGTCGAGGAAGATAATGCAGGGCGAGTTGTCCTTGGCCTGTTTGAAGAGGTCGCGGACGCGGGAGGCCCCGACGCCGACGAACATCTCGACGAAATCGCTGCCGGAGATGCTGAAGAAGGGGACATCGGCTTCGCCGGCAATGGCCTTGGCCAACAGGGTCTTGCCGCAGCCGGGAGGCCCGATGAGCAGGACGCCGCGGGGGATACGGCCCCCGAGGCGCTGGAATTTCTTGGGGTTCTTGAGGAACTCGATGATTTCGCCGACCTCGTCCTTGGCTTCCTCAATTCCGGCGACGTCCTTGAACGTGACCTTGACGCGGTCCTTGCCGTGCACCTTGTGACGGCTTCGTCCGAAGGACATCAGCATGCCCCCGGCGCCGCCCCGCATGTTGCGCGCGAAAAAGAAGTAGAAGAAGCCCACCAGAATCAGGATCGGCAGGAGCCAGTTGACCAGCATGATCAGCCAGATGCGCTGCTCGGTGTACTGATTCTTGACCTTGAAAGTCGGGTCCTCGGCGGCGCGTTCCTCGAGGGTGGCGAGGATCTGGTTGAGCCGCTCCTTAGCCCCGCTTTCCGGGCGATAGTTGACCTTGAACCCGACGGATTCTTTGGCCGCTTCGGCATTCTCGTGAAACTTGCCGCTGATCTCGGTGTCGCCAATGTTGATTTCGGCGACCTGACCCTGCTCGAGATAGGTGGCGAATTCATCCCAGGGCAGCGTACTGGTGGCAAGGCCCTGTTGCAGCATCATCATCGCGGTGAACACAATGATCGCAATGATCAGCCAGCTAAAGGGCCCGCGCCGATAGGTGGGCAGCGGGGGTTTCTTGCCCGGACGCTTGTTGGCATTGCGTCCTGTCGGCGACGGCGTATGGTCTTGGTTCTTTTTCATCATATGGCGTTCTGTGATCCAACACGCGGGGCCGACTTGGACGGTCGGCCTCGGTCGGCGCCCCTTAAGCGCCCGTTACCAGTTGTTCTCCATGAGTTCTACGATTCTCCGAGCCAGCTTGTTTGCGGCCAAAGCGGACGCATAACTGAAGTCCTGGTTCTGAAACTCCGAATAGCTGGCGGCTGCCGTGACGGTCTTGCTGTTGATCATAAGCTGGCCTGTATTGAGATTTTTCCAGGTCACCACGGCTGTCAGGATCACCTCACGCTCCAAGGGTTGGGCGACGTCGCGGTCGATCGTCAGCGATGCTTCGCGGATCGTGACTAACTGTCCACTGATGACGCTGTCGGACCGATCCTTATCCGAGACGATCTTATAGGGCGTCTCGACCTCTATGCGTTTGGCCAGGGCGTCGGACAGTTCGTACTCGACGCCACGCCGGAAACTGCGATTGTCGAACATCTCGAGACGTACACTGTCGATGTTCTCAGGAAACAGCGTCTCGTTGGAGTAGCCGCCGCAGCCGCTCAGCGCGAGGGCCAGCAGGATCATGCCGGCCGGCAGGATCATGAAACCATATAGGGTCCTGTGTGAATTACTTCCCACGGGCTTCCGTCTCCGCAGCCGTTTCTTCCAGGGCCTCCCGGGCCAGATCGGCCGCTTCGGTCTTGGGCCAGTCTCGGACCACCGTTTCAAAGTACAACCGTGCCGCTGACGTCTTGCCGACGCGGTGATAGTACTTGCCGACAGTCAGTTGCTTGTGGGCCATCAATTCGTCAATCTGCTTGATCTTCTCGGCGATCTTATACGGTTTGACCTCGTTGGGATACAGGGTCGCGTATTTCTGGTAGTAGGTTTTGGCCGTGACCAGTTTCGAGGCGTCCAGCAGCGGCCGGCGTTTGGCGGGGGGCTGATTGTACGCCAGAAGATTGTCCTCGGCCATGCGGAGCAGGGCTCTCTTGCCCACGGGACCTGTTTCCCAATAGGAGGCAACTTCGGACCACTTCAGGTAGGCCTCCAGATACTTCTCCCGGGCCTCGTAATGCTCGGCCACCGCCACCGCAGCCTTGAGGCCCACGCTGTTGGGCTCGTCGAGACCGGCGCGATCGCTGATTCGCTCCATTAGCTCGATGCCCTCGGCGTGTCCAGAGATCTTGAGGAACCCGAGCACCTTCTTCTTGCGCCCGCCCAGATAGGCGGCAGCCATGTCGTACTCTCGATCCAGGACCGCCGGGGCGTATTCACTGCCGGGATAGTCCTTCAGCAGCTTTTCGTACTGCTTCATGGCCTTGGCGTAGCGATCCTTCCAATATTGCAGCTCACCGGCGACGAAGAGATCGAGATCGGGACCTACGTACTGGGGGAACTTGTCCTTGAGTTCGGCGAGGGTTTCCTCGACCGCGTCGGCCTCGCCGCTTTGCACCAGGTCCTTGAGTTTGGCGACCTTCAGCGCATATTGCTCGCGGGGCGTGGCGTTGGCGGATTCCCATTTCTCGCCATCCTTGAGCCGCCACGTCCGCGCCGCCGGCGCCACTGAGCACAACAGCACCAGCACGGCCGCCAGGGCCGTATATCGCATCCCATATCTCAGCATCGTCCAGTCCGTTAAAGCTCTGAGAGAACGGTATTTCCGACAATTACCTATAGACTGCGGCTCATTATACTTGCTGGCGGCGTCAATGCAACGCACAGTTTCAAATTAGGTGCGGCCGGCTCGGTGTGGCCCGATTTCCCTTTACCGTGCCGGTGCAATAGGCTATAAATGCGGCACAAGTAGGGCCCTGTGGTCGGTTTCGTTACCGGGGCATCCGGAGACCACATGGGATCAAGGGACCGGCCGAGTGTAGTGGACGAAGGAGGCATGCCATGAAGCGAGGATGTTTGTTAGCGGCTGTTGCTGTTTTAGTGGTCATCAACGGTGCCGGGTGTGGGCGCAGTCGTCTGGCCCGATTGACCCCGGTCGGACGCAGCGAGCGGCAAATCGACGTTCATGATTACGTGGACAAGATGAAGGCCGGTTGGATCGGACAGATGGCCGGCGTCGGGTGGGGAGGGCCGACCGAGTTTCGCTACAAGGGGGTCATCATCCCCCAGGAGGACATGCCCGAGTGGAAACCCAGCCTGATCAACCAGTTCAAGCAGGACGATATCTACGTGGAGATGACGTTCCTGCGCACGCTGGAGTTGCACGGGTTCGATGTGTCCATTCGCCAGGCGGGCATCGATTTCGCCAACAGCGGCTATCCGCTTTGGCACGCCAATCGCGCCGGCCGGGACAATCTGCGGACTGGCATCGCGCCGCCGGATTCGGGGCATCCGCGTTTCAATAAGCACGCCGACGATATCGATTACCAAATCGAGGCCGACTACGCCGGCCTGATTGCACCGGGTATGCCCAACGTGGCGATTCAACTGGGTGAGAAGTTCGGCCGGCTGATGAACTACGGGGACGGCCTCTACGGCGGTCAGTTCGTCGCCGGGATGTACGCCGAGGCGTTCTTCGAAGATGACATGATCAAGATCATCGAGGCGGGCCTGCGCTGCATTCCGAAGGACAGCCAGTTCCACGAGTGCATCACGGACGTGCTCGATTGGCACAAGGAGTATCCAGAGGATTGGACCAAGACATGGCAACTCATTAACGAGAAGTACCAGCTCAACCCGGCCTATCGCCTCTTTTCGTGTAGCGGCGCCGAGGCCGATTTCAACATTGACGCCAAGATCAACGGGGCCTTTATTGTCATGGGCTTGCTCTATGGCGATGGCGACCCCGACAAGACGATCATCATCTCGACGCGGTGTGGTCAGGATTCGGACTGTAATCCGTCCAATGCGGCGGGGATTCTCTTTACCACCATCGGGTTCAAGAATCTGCCCGAGAAGTTCAAGATCGCCCTGGATCCCTGGGGCAAATTCAGCCATACTTCCTACGACTTCCCCACGCTCGTTCGGGTGTGTGAGGAACTGGCGCGGGAAGCGGTCGCCAACTGCGGCGGAAAGATCGAGACCGACGATGAAGGCAACGAGTGTTTCTCGATTCCCGTCCAGAAGCCGCGGCCCAGCGATCTGGAGCAGTGTTGGGAGCCGGGACCGGCGGCCGACAGTCGTTTTACCGAGGCGGAGATGGCCAAGATCACCGCGCTGCTGGGCCGGGATCTGTCCAAGGCCATCGGCGTTTTCGCGCCGGGCTGGACGGTTGCCAAGTGTGGCGACGAGATGGACCCGGGCTTGCGGGAGCAGTTGCGGGGTCGCGAGAATGTGTTGGTCACGCACCCGCTGAACCAGGAGATGGGCTGTGTCCTCAGCCGGACGGCTAAATTGCCCCGAGGCAAGCGGAGTATGCTGAAGTTGGTGGTCGGTCATGATCCGCGTGGTGACTGGGATCTGATCGTCCGGGCCAATGGCCAGGAGTTGCTCCGCAAGTCCATCGGACCCGAGGTGACCAACGTGGGGTGGACGGAAGTCGGCGTCGATCTGTCACCGTACGCCGGAAAATCGGTCAAGATCGAGCTGGTCAACGAGCCCACCGAATGGCGCTTCGAAGCGGCTTATTGGGCGGAAATCTCACTGCAGAGCGACTGAGAGTGGATTCTCTGAACTGGGGCGTAAGGACTCTCGTAGGTGGAGAAGTCGTTGGATAGGGGGACGGCCCATCTTGGATGGAGCGGCCCGTTTTGGTATCATGGTCCTAGTGGGCGTCCGTAACGTCGGTCGAGGGTGTCGTACTATACAGAGGGTGGTCGAGTTTGGAGTGGCTACGTGTCGGAGAATCTGAATCGTCGAGCGTTTCTCAAGAATTCCATGTTGGGCACGGCGGCCGCGGCCTCGGCGCTGAGCCTGGAGGAGCAGGCGCTTCTGGGGGCGATGAAGAAGGCGCCGCCGAAACCGGGCGGGCCGGTGGCAGAGGGTTTGCCCGCCGGCAAGATCGGTGATGTGACTATCAGTCGCCTCATCTGCGGCGGTAATCTCATCGGGGGGTATGCGCACAGTCGCGATCTGATTTACGTCTCGCCTCTGTTGAAGCACTACTTCACGGACGAGAAGATCATCGAGACGCTGGAACTCTGCGAGGAAAGCGGCGTCAACACGATCAACGCCGGGACAGCGTCCCTGGGTGTGCTTAAGAAATACTGGAGCGAGCGGGGGGGCAAGATCCAGTGGCTGGCCCAGTGTAACGCGTCATCGAAGGATCTAACCGGCGATGTGCAAAAGGCCATCGACGCCGGGGCGACCGGGGCGTATCTCATCGGTAATATCGGGGACAAATGGGAGCGGGCCGGCCGGGTCGATCTGATCGGCAAGGTGGTCGATTTCATCAAACAGAACGGGATCATCGCGGGTGTCGGGGGGCATAACCTGGAAACAGTCCAGGCGTGCGAGAAGGCGGGCCTGCCGGTGGACTTCTATATGAAGACCCACCACAGCACCGACTACTGGTCGAAACGCAAGCCCGACCAACACAAAGACGTCATCGACAACTACGGGACCGACAACTACTGGGACAAGCATCCCGACCAGACGGCCGCCTATATGGAGAAGGTCGAAAAGCCCTGGATTGCCTATAAGGTGCTGGCCGCCGGGGCGGTGCATCCGCGCGACGGCTTCAAATTCGCCCTTGAGAATGGGGCCGATTTCATGTGTGTCGGGATGTTCGATTTCCAGGTGCGCGAGGACGTGATTATCGCCAACAACCTCTTGAAAGGTCAGATGAACCGGCGTCGCCTCTGGCGGGCGTGAGGGCCCGGGGATATGGCCGACGACATAGATAAAATGACAGGAGTGACGGAATGGCCGGAAAAGAAGTGGACCGACGTGGATTCATCAAGAAATCAATGGCCGCTTCGGCCGGTGTAGCCCTGGGGATGCAGAGCTTTGAGGAGCGGGATCTCCTGGCCCAAGCGCGTGGGGCCAAGGGCGCGTCGTCGGGGCGCAAGCCCACCCAGTCCGATGCCGATGCGATTCCCTGTGGGAAGATCGGGGACCTTAAGGTCAGTCGCATGTTCTGCGGCGGCAACCTCATCGGCGGTTGGGCCCACAGCCGCGATTTGATCTACGTCTCCCCCCTGGTCAAGGCCTACCACACCGACGAGAAGATCTTCCAGACGCTCGAACTGGCCGAGGAGATGGGGGTCAACACCATTCTGACGAACCCGGTCTCCGATCGCGTGATGAATCGCTATTGGAACGAGCGGGGCGGGGAGATTCAGTGGTTCTCCGATTGTGCGGCCGGCAGCGACCTCAAGGAAGGCATCAAACGCTCCGTCGATAACGGGGCTCACGCCGTCTATCTGCAGGGCGGGATCGCCGACCAGGCGGTTCGCGACGGCAAGGTCCAGGCCCTCGGAGAAGCCCTGGCCTATATCAAGAAGTTCAACGTGCCCGGGGGGATTGGCGCCCACGAGTTGGAGACGGTCAAGGCCTGTGTCAAAGCGGGGTTCGAGCCGGACTTCTGGGTCAAAACCCTGCATCCGGACAACTACTGGTCGGCCACCCCCAAGGAGAACCGCCGGCCGTTCGATGTCATGGAGCCGTCCAGCGACGACCACAATCAGGGTCACGACAACATCTGGTGCCGCAATCCGCAGGAGACCATCGCTTACATGAACGATCTGGAACAGCCTTGGATTGCGTTCAAGGTCCTGGCGGCCGGCGCGCTACATCCGCGCGAGAGTTTCAAGTTCTGCTTCGAAGGCGGCGCCGATTTTCTCTGCGTCGGGATGTTCGATTTCCAGATCCGTGAGAATGTCATCCTCGCCCAGCGAACGCTCGCGGGCAAACTCACTCGACAGCGCCCCTGGCGGGCCTGATCGAGCGACACAGTTGACCGCCTGAGCCGGCTGGTCCGGTGATGGTCAGGTTTGAAAAAAGAGAAGAGCAGGGCAACATTCCGTTGCCCTGCTCTTTGTTTACACACGCTTCCGGCGCTCGGCCAAGCGGTCGTTAGGCCGTCAGCTATACCATGGCCTTAGAACGCCTTGTGCAGCGGCGCTGTCTTACCGGCCAGCGAAGCGATTTCGCCCGCAGACAAGGCCTGGTTGTAGATACGAACCTCATCGACCGAACCGGGCCACATGACCTCGCTGTGGGCGCGTTTGCCCATGTGCACGATGTCATCGGTGTTGAGTTGGCGATCCTCACTGCCCACGAACCGACCGTCGCCGTAC